>Ga0265293_10005578_pt1 | contig 20879 bp, 22 predicted proteins | sample Munlanlewell138R_FD_192505 | JGI IMG/M metagenome (GOLD analysis project Ga0265293, IMG submission 192505) | Leachate microbial communities from a municipal landfill in Southern Ontario, Canada - Leachate well 138R | ecosystem: Engineered > Solid waste > Landfill > Unclassified | place: Canada... | reverse complement strand
TCAATCTGCAACAGCAGCGTAAAAAAGTTTGGGTCGTTCAGCAGGTTATGGCACACTGGGCGCGTCTCGAGTCTTAGGAAACAAGAGACTCCCCCAAAAGATGACTTTATTCAAGCATCTCGAGGGGGATTACCCCATATCCATCACGCTACCTGACCAAATTTCAACAAATATCCATCAGGAGCGGTGAACGTGCTCAGGCCGTGATCTGCCCACAGCATTGATGGAGTCGATGTTTCACAAACATCAGTGGGATCAGGAGCGGTGAACATGCTCACCAACAAAAAGCCCAACGGAGAACCGTTGGGCTTTTGCGCAATGATCTATAATGTATCGCAATTGCTATGCAAGTGTCCGAGGGTAGTATGAAAACCGCCACATTTCCACCGCTCAGGGTTGATCCGCAGTTGCGCCAGGACACTGAAAGCGTCTTGCGCGAAGGAGAAAGTCTGTCACAGTTCATCGAACAGGCCGTACGCAGTCAGGTCGAGCTACGCAAAGCCAATGAAGCCTTTCTGGCGTGTGGCCTGGCCTCGCGCGACCGGGCCCGGCGGACTGGTCACTATGTCCAGGCCGATGTGGTGTTGGGAAAATTGCACGCCAAGCTGGATGCGGCCAAGGCGTGTATCAGCCGCTCATGAGCCATACCGTTCGTTTCACGGAGGAAGCCGAGGCGGATTTGGTGAGGCTGTATGAATTCTTATTGGAACAGGATCCGCACAGCACAGAGCCAGCTGAGCGGGCCTTGGCGCGTATTGTCCAGGCGATCGATTTATTGAAGCAGTTCCCGTTTACATGCCGCAAGGCATCGGCCCACACTCCTTATCTGCGCGAATTGGTGATCTCGTTTGGCGCCGCTGGATACGTGGCGCTTTTCGAGATCGAGCCCGACGACATCGTGACGATACTGGCCGTGCGTCATCAGCGCGAGTCGGACTACCACTGAGATGCGCTGCAGCTCGTAAATAATCAGGATGACCGCAGCCGTTTCGCTTGGCGGCCGATCGCTCAAGGCGTAAAGGTCGAGTGCTCGGCGTTTGCGATGCAAGGATGGCAGATCAGGGCGGCCTCCTCAAAATCAGGGGGGATTCACTTTTTTTGCGCGTGTATCCGGTATTCTTGAGCCTGTAGCCGCCGCGATGATCGCGGCATCGGATCCGCCCCATGAAAATCGGCCTGCTGATCTTTGGCCTGGCAGGGCTGCTGGCCCTCATATCGTTCATGCCGCCACTGGCCGGCCGGCTGCGCCTGCCCTATTCGGTGCTGCTGGCCGTAGTGGGTTTCGTGCTGGGCGTCATCATCCACGTGCATGGCTGGGCGCCGGGGGTGATCGGCGATTATCTCGATACGCTGCAACATTTCGAAGTCTCGTCCGAGACTTTCCTGTTCGTGTTTTTGCCCGTACTGCTGTTCGAGACAGCCCTGGCGACGAACATCCGCCGGCTTATGGATGACATCAGCCCGATCCTGGTGATGGCGGTGGTGGCGGTGGTCGTGTGCACGGTCGCGGTGGGGGTATCGCTGTCGGCCATTTCATCGTACGGGCTGGTGGCGTGCCTGATGCTCGGGGCCATCGTCGCCACCACCGATCCGGGCGCCGTGGTCAGCATCTTCCGCGAGGTGGGGGCGCCGCGCAGGCTGACCAATCTGGTCGAGGGCGAGGCCCTGTTCAATGATGCGGCGTCGATTGCGCTGTACACCGTGCTGGTGGCCGCACTGATCGACGGTTCGCCGATTTCCGAACTCACCATCGTGAAGGACTTCCTGATCTCGTTCCTGGGCGGCGGGCTGGCGGGCTTCGTCATGGGCTCGGGGGCGACGATGCTGTTTCGCTGGTTGCGGGGCTGGCCGGCGGCCGAAATCACGCTCACGGTGGCACTGGCGTATCTGGCCTTTTTCATTTCCGAATATTACCTGGACGTATCGGGGGTCGTGGCTACGGTGATCGCCGGTCTGGTGGTCGGGTCCAATGGGCGCACGCGCATGTCGCCGACCACTTTCGAGCAGCTGGAGGGGGCCTGGGGCCAGTTCGGGTTCTGGGCCAATTCGCTCATCTTCCTGCTGGCGGCCATGCTGATTCCGCGCATGATGGCCGAAATCACATGGGTCGAGGTGTTCCTGATCCTGGTGCTTTATGTCGTCACCATGGCGGCGCGGGCGCTGGTGGTCTTCGGGCTGCTGCCGCTGATGGGGCGCCTGCGCCTGAGCACGCAGGTCAGTCCGGCCTACCGGACGGTGATGCTGGCCGGTGGCCTGCGTGGGGCGGTGTCGCTGGCGCTGGCCCTGGCCGTCACCGAGCAGAGCGCCATCCTGCACGTGGATCGTCAGTTCATCGCGGTGGCCACCACGGGTTTCGTGCTCCTGACCCTGTTCGTCAATGGCATGAGCCTGCGCGCGCTGATCACGCGCCTGGGCCTGAACCAGCTCAGCCCGGTCGACCGGGCCTTGCGCGATCAGGCGCAGGTGGTCGAACTGGCCGTGCTGCGCGACAGGATCGATGAGGTCGCACGCAATGAGCATATCGTGGCCCCGGTGCTCGAGCGCCTGCATGCGGTCTTCGATGCCGGGCAGGCCGGCGTGGATGCGGCGCAGCTGCACCAGCTGAGCGATGACGAGAAGGTGGCCGTCGGCATGGGGATTCTGGCGGGGCGCGAAGAAGAACTGTACTTCGACAACCTCAAGGAACAGCTGCTGGGCTGGCGCACCGCCGAGGCGCTGCTGGCGCGGGCCGAGCGCCTGAGCGATGCCGTGCGTGCGCGCGGTCTGGCCGGGTTCGAGGCGGCGCTGGCCGCCGACCTGCAGTATTCGCGCAGCCTGCGTCTGGCGGTGTGGGTACACCACCTGACGGGCTGGCAGTTCTGGCTGGTGCGCGGGCTGACCCGGCGCTTTGGCCTGTTGATGGCGAAGTGGTCGGTGGCGCGGCGTCTGATCCCGTTTGCGCGCAGTGATGTACAGCCCTTGCTGGGCGAGGCCGTCACCGACATCATCATCAAGGCGCACCAACGCCGCCTCGATCTGCTCGAAGAAGCCCTGCAGGCGCTGGTGCTGCAGTATCCACGCTATGCGCAGACCTTGCAGGAAGCCTACCTGGCACGCATGGCGCGTACGTTCGAGCGCCTGCGCTACCGCGACATGCTGGGCCAGAACCTGATCAGCGGCGAAACCTACGCCGACCTGATCCGTCAGGTCGAGGCGCGCTGGGGGCCGCTCGAGCGCTATGGCCAACTGGACATTACCTTGAGCGCCGAGGTGCTGGTGTCACGGGTGTCGTTTTTCGAGGGGCTGGATGAGGCCCTGCGCGCGGCCATCGTCAAGGCACTCAAGCCGCGCCTGGTGCTGCCGGGGCAGGAGATCGTGCCACGGGTGCGACGCAGCCGCGCGATGGTGATCGTGGCCTCGGGGGCGGTGCTTCTGGATCTGCCCGATGGCACCACGGCCGAACTGGGCAGTGGCCAGATCTTTGGTGAAATCGCCCTGGTGATGGATCGCGATTTCGAGGCCCGTGCCCGTTCGCTGGGCTACAGCCGCCTGCTGATGTTGCCCGAAGCCGACTTCAGGCGCCTGCAACAGCAGTATCCGGCGCTGCGCGAGCGCATCGAGGCCATCGTGCACCAGCGCATGCGTGCCATCGAGGTCTGGGAAGAGTTCGAGCGGGGCGAGCGCCAGCACGAGCCCTTGCCCGATCTGCGGCCGGCTCCGGAAGCCGATCTGTCCTGATACGGCATGGTGTCGTCTGGCGGCCATCGGCGTAGTGCATTGTGCTGTCCGCCGGCCGTCCGCGTGGTGCATGTGTGCCGTCGGGCGGCCATCCGTGTGGCGCCATGGGGCCGGGCTGGCGGCCTGTGGGGCCTCAGGCGGGCTCGAGCAGCAGGCGGATGTCGTGCGCCATGTCTTCGGGGGTGAGCGACGGGCCCAGCAGGGCGCGCGCCTGGCCATTCTGGTCGAGCAGGTAGAAGGCGGCCGAATGATTCATGGCGTAATGATTGGGGGTGGGGCCAGGCTCTTTGGCGTAGAAGGCCTTGAATGAGCGCGCGGTCTTGTCGAGCTGTTCGGGGGTGCCCGTAAGCCCCATGAAGCGCGGGTCGAAGAGTTCGACATAGGCCTGGAGGATTTCTGGCGTGTCGCGGGCCGGGTCGACCGAGACCATGACCACCTGCACATGGTCGGCCTGTTCACCGAGCAGTTCCATGGCCTGGCTGATTTCCAGCATGGCCGTGGGGCAGACATCGGGGCACTGCGTGTAGCCAAAAAACACCAGCAACACCTTGCCCTTGAAATCGGCCAGAGTGCGCATCCGGCCCTGGGTGTCGGGCATGGCCAGATCCTGGCCCAGGCCGCTGCCGGTGATGTCGTTGCCTTCGAAAGGCAGGGGTTCGGTATCCTGCGAACAGGCGGCCAGAGCCGGGTAAAGGGCCAGGGCGGCCAGCGTGCCCAGGAAATGACGACGGCGGATGGTGGGGGTGTTCATGGCGTTCAGCATGCAAGTACGATCGTGGGCCCAGTCTGATCACGGCCTGGCAGGGTGTCGGTCACGGCCATGGGTGAAGATGTGGCCTGGGCGATGTGCAGTTCCAGTGTACTTGAAGTACGCCGTCCACGACGGCCTCCCGGCTGGCGACTTCCGGCTGGCGGCTGCCGGGTTGGTGACGCCTGACTGGCGGTTCCGGGCTGGCGACTCTCGGCTGGCGACTTTCCGGGTCGGGGGGCTGGTCGCCATGGCCATTCCATTACAATGCCGTCATGCGTGCCACCGTTCACATCCCGGATCTGGCCCATCTGCAGGCATGCAGGGGGCATCTTCATCACCAGGCGCAGCAATTGCCGCCCGCTGGCGCCCGCCCGGTCACCCTGGCCGGGCGCGTGGGCGGTTGGATCACGCCGGCGGCGCAGAACGCCGTGGCCGGTCTGCCGGGGGTGCATATCGAACCCGAGGCCGTGCACATTACCGCCGCAGCCCGCCGCAGCCTGGCTGCAGTCCTCGAGCAGCTGGCGCACGCCCTGAACCAGGCCGGGCTGATCCGCGCGTGGCGCAATGAATTGCTGGATGTGGTGGCGGAAGGGCAGCACCTGGCCCAGATGGAGCGCGGGGCCATGCGGCCACTGGGCCTGCTCACGCAATCTGTGCACTTGAACGCCTGGACACCTGACGGGCGCCTCTGGGTGGCCCGGCGCGCGCTCGACAAAAGCACCGATCCGGGCCTCTGGGACACGCTCTCCGGTGGCCTGGTGGCGGCTCGCGAGACCTGCGCCGCAGCTCTGCTGCGCGAAACCCATGAAGAAGCCGGGCTGCCTGCGGCCATGCTGGCGGGCCACAGCCCCTTGCGCACGGTCTTGCGCATGCATCGCCGCCTGCCCGAGGGCTATCAGGTCGAGAATGTGTTGCTGGCCGATTGTGTATTGCCGGCCGCGGCCGTGCCCGTGAACCAGGATGGCGAAGTGATCGAGTTCCGTTGCCTGAATATGACAGACTTGCAGTCCTTTCTGGGTCGCGGGGTCTTCACGCTCGAGGCCGAGTTGTGCATACTGGACTCCTTGCAGTTGCGGCTGCACGCCGATCGGGTTGCACAGGCGTCCTGAGCCGCTATCCAGGCGCGGCAGGCACCGCGGGGTGTGCGCTGCTGGCAGTTCTATCGGCAATGCCCCAAGGAGGCAAACATCATGGCACAAGAAGCAGACAATCCTTTCGTGCTGCCCGGCCTCGGGCAGACTGGCGATGCGGCAGGCAATCCGTTGTTTGCCGGGCTCGACATGATGCGTCAGGCCTGGCAGAACATGGCCGGCCTGCCAGGTACCGGCAACCGGTCAATCGGGGCGACGGGCGTGCTGCCCAGCCTGTCGCTCGACGAGCTCGACCAGCGCATCCGTGAACTGCAGACCGTGCACAACTGGCTGCAGCTCAATGCCGGCATGCTGGCGAGCACGATACAGGGGCTGGAAATCCAGCGCAGCACGCTGCAGACTTTTCAATCATTTGCCGACCAGGCCCTGGCGTCCATGTCGGGCGCTCAGGGTGCGGCAACGGCACGGGATGCCGCCGGGGCCCGCACCGCCGGGGCCGACGCAGATGCCCAGGCGCAGGCCCAGGCCCAGGCCCAGGCCCAGGCCGATGCCCGGGTGGATGCCCAGGCCGATGCAGATCCCGGTGCCCAGGCTGCAGCCCAGGTCGACGCCCAGGCGGCGGCCGAAGAGGCCAGCCGGGCCTACGCCGAGGCGGCGGGTGAATGGTGGCGCATGGTGCAGCAGCAGTTCGAGCACCTGGCCCAGGCCACGGCCGCCAGCCTGCAGGAAGCCGCTGAAGGCACAGGAAGCGTGGCACCCGAGGCCGCGTCCACGCGCGGCAAGGCAGGCGCTGCAGCCCCGAGGGCGGCGGCCGGAGTATCTGGCGGCAAGGCATCTGCCAGCAAGGGGTCCAGTGCCGCGGCGCCCGGTACCAGGGCATCTGCCAGCAAGTCATCCAGTCCCAAGTCATCCAGTCCCAAGTCATCCGGAGCCAGGGCGTCCGGCAGCAAGGCCTCCGGTACCGGGGCATCTGGCGGCAAGACAGGCGCGGGCGGGCGCAAGGCGGCGGGTACGCGTTCATCCGGGGTTTGAATCGATGCTGAATATCGTGATTCTGGCTGCAGGGCAGGGCACGCGCATGCGGTCTGCGCAGCCCAAGGTTCTGCATGCCATCGCCGGCCAGCCCATGCTGGCCCATGTACTGAACACGGCCCGTGCGCTCGAACCCGGGCGCATCGTGGTGGTGGTGGGGCACGGGGCCGAGCAGGTGCAACAGGCGTTTTCCGGCCAGGGGCTGCAGTTCGCGCTGCAGCAGCCGCAGCAGGGCACAGGCCATGCCGTCATGCAGGCCATGCCCTTGCTCGCAGGGGGGGCGGATGACGCTTGCCTGGTCCTGTATGGCGATGTCCCGCTGGTGCAGGCCAGTACCCTGCAGGCGCTGCTGCGGGTGCGTGGCCTGGGGGGGCTGGCGCTGCTGACGGAAACCATGGCCGACCCTACGGGCTACGGGCGTATCGTGCGCGATGGCCGGGGCCGGATCATGCGGATCGTGGAGCACAAGGACGCCACCCCCGAGGAACAGGCCCTGCGCGAGGTGAACACCGGTATTCTGGCGGCCCCGCTCGAGCCCCTGCGGCGCTGGCTGGGGCGGCTGGGCAATGACAACGCCCAGGCAGAATACTACCTCACCGACATCGTAGGTCTGGCGGTCGCCGATGGGGTTGCCGTGTCTCATGCTCAGCCGGCCGAATCCTGGGAAACGCTGGGCGTGAACAGTCGCGTGCAGCAGGCGGGCCTCGAGCGGATCTGGCAGGGGGTGCAGGCGCAGCGCCTGCTCGAGCAGGGCGTCAGCCTGGCCGATCCGGCGCGTCTGGATGTGCGCGGTACGCTGGACTGCGGGCGTGACGTGCGCATCGACGTCGGTTGCGTGTTCGAAGGTACGGTGCGTCTGGGCGACGGGGTGCAGGTCGGCCCGAACTGCGTGTTGCGCAATGCCGACATTGGCACCGATACCGTGATCGAGGCGTTCAGCCACATCGAAGGGGCCCGCGTGGCGCAGGCCGCCCGCATCGGCCCGTATGCGCGGCTGCGGCCGGGGGCCGATGTCGGCCCCGAGGCGCATGTCGGCAATTTTGTCGAACTCAAGCAGACCCGCCTGGGCCGGGGCTCGAAGGCCAATCACCTGGCTTATCTGGGCGATGCCCGCATCGGCGAGCGCGTCAATATCGGGGCGGGCACCATCACCTGCAACTACGATGGCGTGAACAAGCTGCAGACCGTGATCGATGACGATGCATTCATCGGCTCGGATACCCAGCTGGTGGCCCCGGTGCACGTGGGCGCCGGCGCCACGCTGGGGGCTGGTACCACCCTGGTGCGTGACGCGCCAGCCGGCCAGCTGACGCTGTCGCGTCCACGCCAGGACACGATACCCGGCTGGTCGCGGCCAAAGCGCAAGAGCTGAAGCCGCAGTGCGCATCCTGCACCTGAATCTCGAAAAGGGCTGGCGTGGCGGTGAGCGCCAGACGCTGCTCACCTTGCAGGGTTTGCAGGCGCGTGGCCACACCGTGCAGCTGGCGGCGCGCGCCGCCAGCCCGCTGGCCGGGCGCGCGCAGGCTGCCGGGGTGGCGGTGCTGGCCTGCTCCGGCGTGGGGGCGCTGCTGCGCCTGCTGCTGCGACAGCGCCAGGCGTTCGATATCGTGCATGCCCAGACGGCGCAGACCATGAGCCTGCTGGCGCTGCTGCGCCCCGTATTGCGGGCGCAGACGGTGTTCACCCGGCGCACGGCATTCCAGGTCACGGGGACGCAACGGCGCCATCGCTGGAAATGGTCGCGGGTGGATGCGCTGGTGGCCATCAGCCAGGCGGCTGCCCAGGCGCCCCGGGCGCTTGCACTGCCGGTGAGCATCATTCCCAGCGCGGTGGAACCGTTACCGGTGGACCCCGTTCGGGTTCAGGTGCTGCGGGGCCGCTTCGGTCTGGATGGCCGCCAGGTGCTGGTGACCGCGGCAGCGCTCAGCCCCGAGAAAGACCCCTGCACCCTGATCGAAGCGGTGGGCCTGTTGCGCCGTACGCATCCGCAGCTGATCTGCCTGCATTTCGGGGCCGAAGGCGCGGCGGCAGCTGCGGCACGCGAGCGCATCCAGAGACTGGGGCTGGGCGCGCATTATGTGCTGGCCGGGTTCGAGGCACGGATGGGCGATGCGTTGGCGCTGGCGCACGTGTATGCCAGCAGTTCGCGCTTCGAGGCCCTGGGCAGCAGCGTTCTGGATGCCTGTCTGGCAGGCTTGCCGGTGGTGGCCACCGAAGTGGGCGGGCACGTGGAGACGCTGGCCCCGGATCGTGGGCTGCTGGTGCCGGCGGGGGACGCGCCGCAGCTGGCCCGGCGGCTGGCCTGGGTGCTGGAGCACCCGGCCGCTGCGCAGGCCATGGCGCAGCGGGCGCAGGCGTACGTTGCGCGGGTGCACGGGGTGCCCGAAATGGTGTCGGGCTACGAAGAGATCTATCAGCGGCTGGTGTTGCGCGCCGGGGGCTGATGCCGGCCGGTCTACCCGCCTGCCGGTCGGCCGGTCTATTGTGGCAGCGGTTGCCGCCGGCGCTGGCGGGCCCGGCGGGGATGGCCAGCCGGCATGGTCGGCCGGGATGGCCAGCTGGTGTCAGCAGCGTGGCATGACCTACAGGGCCGTGAGTGCCTTGCGATAATACGCGCTGCGTTCGGCATAATTGGCCGCGCTGTGGTCCAGCCCGGCCACTTCGGCATCGGTCAGCGTGCGCACCACGCGCGCCGGTGACCCCAGGATCAGCGAACGCTCTGGAAACACCTTGCCTTCGGTGACCAGCGCGCCGGCCCCGACCAGACTGTGGCGGCCGATCACCGCGCCATTCAGGACCACCGCCTGGATGCCCACCAGGGCGCCGTCTTCGATCGTGCAGCCATGCAGCATGGCCTGATGGCCCACGGTGACATTGTTGCCCACGTGCACGGGTTTGCCTGGATCCACGTGCAGTACGGCACCTTCCTGGATATTGCTGTTGGCGCCGATGTGAATCGGTTCATTGTCGCCGCGGATCACGGCACCGGGCCAGACGCTGGCGCCAGCCTGCAGAGTGACAGCGCCAATCACGGTGGCTTCAGGGGCGACCCAGGCGGCGGGGTCGATGGCGGGGGTTTGATCCCCCAGGGCATAGATGGTCATGAATATGCTCCATAGCACGGCAGTTCTGCAGGGGATGGTAGCATGGGTGCTTGCCGATATTGCCGCGGTGCGGCGGCCTTGTTGCCGGGGCCCGGATTCCTGCCTGCGGGGCCTCGGCCCCTGTCTGCCGACCCCGGGCCACGCCTATAATCGCAGCATGCAGACCCGTATCCTCATCGTACGCACCTCGTCGCTGGGCGACCTGGTGCACATGCTGCCCGCCATCAGCGATATCGCCCGGCACCTGCCGGGTGTGCAGATCGACTGGCTGGTCGAAGAGGCACTGGCTGACATTCCCACCTGGCATCCCGCCGTGCATCAGGCGATCATCGTCGCACACCGGCGCTGGCGCCGCCATTGGTGGGCACCCGATACGCGGCGTGAGCGGGCCGCCTTGCGGGCGCTGCTGGCCGGGCAGCGCTACGATCTGATCCTCGACATGCAGGCGCTGCTCAAGTCGATCTGGCTGGTGCGTCAGGCGCGTGGCCGGCGTCACGGGCTCGACTGGAAGTCGGCGCGCGAGCCGCTCGCCTCGCTGTTCTACGATGTGCGTCACCGGGTCGAGTTCTGGCAGCCCGCGATCCCGCGCCAGCGCAGCCTGGCGGGTGCCGCGCTGGGGTATGTGCCCGAAGGCCCGCCAGATTTTGGCCTGCAGGCGTTCACCCAGGGGGTGGCCATCGAGCCGGTTGCGATGATCATGCCATCGGCCAGCCGCGCCGACAAACTCTGGCCCGAGCACGACTGGCATGCGGTGTTCGATGATTTGCAGGGGCGCGGGCTCGAGTTGCAGTTGCTGGCCGGCAGCGCGGCCGAACAGGCCCGCGCAGAGGCGCTGGTGCAGGGGCGCAGCGGGGCGCGTGTCCTGCCGCGCATGGGCCTGCGCGCCGTGGCCGAGCATCTGGCCCGGGCGCGCATCATGGTGGGTCTGGACAGCGGTCTGACGCACTTGTCGGCGGGTCTGGGGCGGCCCACGATCGGCATCTACAAGGCGTCCACACCCGTGCGTACGCCCCTGCAGGGGGCGGGCTATACCGCCAGCCTGGGCGAGCGCGGGCAGGCCCCGGATGCGGGCCAGGTGTGTGCCGCCATACATCAGGCCTTTGAATTTTCGGGAAAACCCTTACAATAGGTCACGATGGCACCCATGCGAGGTGTGCGTGATCCGTATCCTGTATTCGCTGCTGCTGATAGTGCTGGCCCCGTTCCTGCTGGGCTGGATGGGCCTGCGCGCCCGGCGCGCAGGCGGGCGCTGGCAGGTCCTGGGGCGCGAGCGTTTCGGCCGTTATGGCGCCGCCAGCACCCTGCTGCCCGGTGCCATCTGGGTGCACGCGGTCAGCCTGGGTGAAACCCGGGCCAGCACGCCGCTGGTACAGGCCTTGCTGGCCCGCGGGCATCCGGTCCTGCTGACCCACCTCACGGCCAGCGGGCGCGCCGAAGGGGCGCGCGCGTTCGCGTCCGAAATTGCCCAGGGCCGGTTGCAGCAGGCCTGGCTGCCCTACGATTTTCCGGGTGCAACCCGGCGTTTCCTACAGCATTTCAAACCCGTTCTGGGCGTGCTCGTCGAGCGTGAAGTGTGGCCCAATCTGGTGCACTCGGCGCGCCGGCAGCGGGTGCCCCTGGTTCTGGCCAGTGCGCGCATGTCGGCCGCGTCCCTGCGCCGCACCATGCGCCTGCATGCGCTGCTCGGGCCCGCCTACGCGGGGCTGGCGCGCACGTATGCGCAGACGCTGAAAGACGCCCGGCGTCTCGAGCAGGCCGGGGCCACTTCAGTCATCGTGTCGGGCAATTTCAAGTTCGATCTGCAGCAGGATGCCGAACAGATCCGGCGCGGTGCCGCCTTCGGGCATGCGCTGGGCCGGCGCACCGTCATCATTGCAAGCACCCGCGAGGGCGAAGACGAGCTGTTCATACGCCAGATCCGCCAGCAGCTCGACCGGTTGCGCGATCAGGGCCTCGAGTGCGATCGGCCGGTGCTGTTCATTCTGGTGCCACGCCATCCCCAGCGTTTCGAGTCTGCCAGCCGGCTGCTGCAGGCGCATGGCCTGCGTTTCGTGCGGCGTACGGGCCTGCAGGCGCTGGGTGAGGGTTGCAGTTCGATGCTCGCGGCCTGTCGGGATGTCGACGTCATCCTGGGGGATACGCTGGGTGAAATGGCCTGGTATTACGCCTCCAGCCAGGTCGCCATCGTGGGGGGCAGCTTTGCCGCGCTGGGCGGCCAGAACTTCATCGAGGCCAGTGCGCTGGGCTGCCCGGTTCTCGTGGGGCCGCACACGGCGCACTTCGAACAGGCCGTGGCCGATGCCTTGCTGGCAGGTGCCATTGCGCGCGCAGCCGATCCCGCGCAGGCGGTACGCCAGGCCTTGCTGTGGCTCGACGAGCCTGCCGAACTCAATCACATGGGCCAGGCGGCGCGTCATTGGGTGGGGCAGCACTCGGGGGCGGTACAGCGCGTGCTCGATGGCATCGAAGACCTGCTGCAGAATACGCGTACGCCGTACGCCGTGCCCGCGCAGCCCGGGGATCTGGGGCAGCAGGGGTCGGTATGACGGCGCAGGGCCCGGCGGCAATGCGGGGCCATTCGCGGCGCGGAGCCCGGCGGCAATGTGGGACTGTGTCGCGGCGCGGGGTCCCGTGGCAATGCGGGGCCGTGTCGCGTGCGGCTCGGCTGCAGGGTGTTGCAGCGTGGTCGGGTCAGGGCTGGCTGGCGCCCAGCCCGTGGTATTTCCAGCCCAATGCCAGGGTCGCCTGAAAAAACCCTTCCTTGCTGCCGCAGTCGTAGCGGATGCCTTCGTAGCGGTGTGCATACACGGGACGCTCGGACAGCAGGCTCGAGATCGCATCGGTGAGCTGGATCTCGTGCCCCACGCCGGCCGGGGTGCGGCGCAGGTGGTCGAAGATCTCGGGCTCCAGCACGTAGCGCCCGACGACGGCATCCGCCGATGGGGCGTCTTCGGGCGCTGGCTTCTCGATGATGGATTGCAGGCGCACGTTGCGGGCATCGACCGGCTGGCCGGCGATGATGCCGTACTTCCAGGTGTCTTGCGGGGCGATGGCTTCGATGGCCAGCACGCTGCCGTTGTGCTGGTGGGCCGCATCGACGAGTTGGCGGGTGACCGAGGTCTGGGCGTCGATGAGGTCATCGGCCAGCAGGACCACGAAGGGCTCGTTGCCGACGATGGGGGCTGCACACAATACCGCGTGGCCCAGACCCAGGGGCTGGGCCTGGCGCGTGTAGATGCAGTGCACATGGCCCGGCAGCATGGGGCTGATGCTGTCGAGCAGGGCCTGCTTGCCCTTGGTGGCCAGTTCGGCTTCGAGTTCGGGCGAGCTGTCGAAGTGGTCCTCGATGGCCCGCTTGTGCCGGCCCGTCACGAAGATCAGTTCGGTGATGCCGGCGGCGAGCGCTTCTTCGACGGCATACTGGATCAGGGGTTTGTCGACGATGGGCAGCATTTCCTTGGGCATGGCCTTGGTGGCCGGCAGGAAACGGGTGCCCAGCCCGGCGACTGGGAAAACGGCTTTGCGTATCGGTTTCATGGCGATGGGGTCAGTGTGCCGGCGCCCGCGCTGCGCCGCCCTCTGCCGAGGGTGGTCTGGTGGCTGCGGCCCGAGGGGTGCCGGATGCGCCTGGCGCGGTGGATGAAGCGGCTGGCGCTGCAGATGTCGCGGCCGTGCTGTTGGCCAGCCGCGCCGTGCCCACGGTGAGGGCCTGCTGATTGCGCTGCGACAGCGGACGCGGATTGCGGCCCTGATCGATCGGTGCGGGCCCGAAAACGCCTTGCCCGTAGGCCAGCAGGCCCAGGTTGGCGATGAGGGCGAGCGTCAGCAGGAATCGCATGAGGCAGTGCGGATCGAATGGACAAAGAAGTGAGTATATCCCAGGCTCAGTGCCCCTCTCCTGCCAGTAATGCGAGGCCGTCGAGCACTGGGTTGTCCAGCGGGGTGGCGGGATCCGGCAGGCGCTGCAGCAGTTCGGCCTCGACCTGGGGCAGGGCGCCGCCCGTGACCCAGACCCGGGGCGGTGCCAGCGGGTGCCGCAGGCTGGCGAGGGTAACCTGCCGCAAGAGGGCGCCCACCTGTGCCGCAGCGATGCCACTGGCGATGGCGGCGTGGGTATCCAGGGGAAAATCTGCGAGTGGACCGTGTGCCAGGGGCAGGTCGGCCGTGTCCTGGGCCAGGCTGCGCGCCATGGCCGTGGCGCCCGGGAGGATCAGCCCGCCGATGAAGGTGGCGACGGGTGCCCCGGCGGCGCGCTCGCCATGCCAGATCAGCGTGTCTATGGTGGTGGCCGTACCAAAGCTGGCCAACAGGCAGGCGCTGCCCGATGCAGGTGCCGGGTCGGTGGCCTGCAGCCGGTGGACGAGACCCAGCAGGCCGAGCCAGCGATCCGAACCGAGGCGGGCCGGATTCGAATAGCGGTTGGACAGCCAGTTCTGGCCGCAGCGGCCGTCCTGCCATTGCACGGTCAGGCCCCAGGCGGACCGGCAGGCCTGTTCCAGGGCGACGCGCACGCCGGGCCCGGCAACATTGGATGCATGAACCGATTCGGGCCTCTGGCCCACCCGCTGCACCAGGGACTCGAGTTCGTGGCGTTCGAGCATTTCCGGCCTGCCGCGCGCCCGGGTCGGGTCGCAGCCGAGCCGGACAAATTTGATCCGGGTGTTGCCGGCATCGACCAGGAGTTTCATGCGTCTCTCCGGAAAGCCCCGAGGTGGGTGTGGGCGCAGGCCTCAGGAGGCCAGGCGGGCTGAGATCTCGCCCACCGAAATGGCGTGCAGCCCGTGTGTGTTGCGCAGCAGCAGGTGGCCGTTGGCGTCTATGCCGCAGGCGATGCCTGTCTGGCATAGATGGCCATCATCGAGTACATCGATGCGCAGGCCCGCGAGGGCATCGACCCGGGCAAAGCGCTCGGGCAGGTCGGCCAGGCCAGCGGATGTCACGTGGTTGAGGGCCTGGTGCCAAGCCTGGGCGCAACGGCTGACCAGGGCGCTGGCCGTGACCTGGGCGGCCGTGGTGTCGGCTGCCGAGATGTGCGACCAGTCGGCCACCGGCCGGTTGAGCAGGCTGGCCAGGGCCTCTGCACCCTGCAGGTTCAGACCGATGCCGATGATGATCAGATGATGATCGGATACCGGGCTGGTGCCCGTGCGGCTGGATTCGATGAGGATGCCGGCCAGCTTGGCCTGGTCCCAGAGCAGGTCGTTGGGCCATTTCATGGCCAGGCGCGCCTGCTGGTCTGGCGCCAGCAGGCTGCGCAGGGCCTCGCAGCTGGCCATCCCCAGCAGGGGGGCCAGCGAGGGGAGTTGCCGGGTCGGCAGAAAGACATCGAAGGCACACGAGAACATCAGGCTGGCGCCGGCCTGATTGTGCCAGGCACGCCCGGCACGCCCGCGCCCCTGGTTCTGCAGGTGGGTGCCCAGCAGCCATGGGCGCATCATCTTGCCGTGGTCATTGCGGGCGCGCTCGAGCAGGTCCGCGTTGGTGGAACCCGTGACGTCGATCCAGCCCACCTGCGGGAAGTGGGGCAGCGCGGCCTGCAGACTGCTGGCCAGTGCGGCCGGTTCAGGCAGGAACCCGGCGGCCTGCGGCAGTGCCTGGGTCTCGGGAGCGTCGGTGGATGGCATACTAGAATGATTGCAATGGAGTCTTGGATGCGCGGGAGCATGAACACATGAGTTTACGCACAGAACAGGGGGTTTGTCAGGGGCTGGCGGGGCGCATCGAGTACACGCTGGATCATCCTCATGAGGCCCCGCGCGGCTGGGCGCTGGTCCTGCATCCGCATCCGCTGTACGGCGGTACGCGCGACAACAAGGTGGTCACCACGGTGGCGCGGGCCTGCGTACAGCAGGGCCTGATGGCCATACGCCCCAATTTCAGGGGCGTGGGGGGCTCCGAAGGTGCGTTCGATGCAGCCGTGGGCGAAACGGCCGACATGCTGGCCTGCGTGCAGCATGTGCTCGATTCGTTTCCGTGGGCCAGCGGCAGCCCCTGGTTGCTGGCCGGGTTTTCTTTTGGTTCGGCCGTGGCCGGCCAGCTGTATGCCGAACTGGCCGATCAGGGCCTGCCGCTGCCCGCGCGGCTGATGCTGATCGGCTGCGCGGTTGAACGGTTCCGGTACCGTGAGGTGGTCGTGCCGGCCGATACCGTGCTGGTGCACGGCGAACACGACGAAGTGGTGCCCCTGGCCGAAGGTGCCGATTTTGCGCGTGCCCATCAGCTGCCGGTGGTGATGGTACCTGATGCCGGGCATTTTTTTCATGGCAGGTTGCTCGTTTTGCGCCAGGTGGTGGATTCTGCCCTCGCGTGTTTCGCGCGCTGACTCCGTGCGCCGCGGCCTGCCGGGCTGTGTGATGGCGGGCGCGGCCGCCGGGTACGGCCAGCGGGTACGGCCAGCGGGTATGGCCAGCGGACGCGCCATGCGGATCATGGGCTGGCGGGTTTCAGGCTGGCGGGTCGATGCCTATAATGGCAGATTGACAGTCAGAAACTGCATGAAGAGCTTATCCATGATGCCTGCTCCAAAACCCGCTTTTTTGCGCCACCTCATGGGCTCCATGGTCCTAGCCGCCGCCGTGGCAGGGGCGCCCCTGCTTTCCGCAGCAGCCGATGCGCCACCGGCTGCCGACGCGGCGGGTGCAGCAGACGGGGCCGGTGCGGGTGCTGCGGCATCCGGGGCTGGGTCGGCGGGCCTGTTCACGGTCGACTCGCTGTCCAATATTCCAGCGCCTTCGGTCGATGCCAAGGCCTGGCTGGTGATGGACGCGAACAGCGGCCAGGTGATTGCTGCGCACAATCCCCAGGATGCCGTCGAGCCCGCTTCGCTCACCAAGATCATGGCGGCCTATGTGGTGTTCGATGCCCTCGAAAATGGTCGCCTGAAACTCGACCAGAAGGTGCACGTGTCCGAAAAGGCCTGGAAGACCGAAGGTTCGCGCATGTTCATCGACCCGAACTCCGACGTTCCGGTCGATGACCTGCTGCAGGGGCTGATCGTGCAGTCGGGCAATGACGCCACGGTGGCATTGGCCGAGGCGGTGGGGGGCAGCGAATCGGCTTTTGTGGCCCTCATGAACCAGCAGGCGCAAGAGCTCGGGCTGAAGCATACCCACTTCGTGAACGCCCCCGGCCTGCCCGACCCCGATCACACCACCACGGTGCAGGATCTGGCCCTCATGACGCGCGCGCTGGTGCAGCGCTTTCCTCAGTACATGCATTATTACAGCCAGAAAGAATACACCTACAACAAGATTCGCCAGGGCAATCGCAACCGGCTGCTGTGGGTCGATGACACGATCGATGGCCTGAAGACCGGCCACACGAAGTCCGCGGGGTATTGCCTGGTCACCACGGCCCTGCGCGATGGCCGCCGGGTGATCTCGGTGGTGGTGGGGGCCGGCAGTGAAGCCTCGCGTGCCGAGAGCAGCCTCAAGCTGCTCAACTGGGGCTACAAGAATTTCGATACCGTACGCCTGCTCGAGGCCGGGCAGTCTGCGGTCACCGCCGAGGTCTGGGAAGGCGAGGCCGACAGCGTCGGCCTGGGGCTGGATCATGACTTGTGGGTCACGGTGCCGCGGGGCCAGGCCGACAGCGTGCACACCGAGGCCCGCTATCCCCAGCCCCTGCTGGCCCCCCTCAGTGCGGATGCCGTGATCGGTACGCTGCAGGTCGAACTGGCCGGCCATACTCTGGCACAGCAACCCCTGCAGGTGCTGGCCGCGGTGCCCGAGGCGGGTATCGTCGGGCGCCTGTTCGACAAGATCCGCCTGTTATTTCATTGATCGTGGAGACCCCAATGACTGCATCATCCGAATTGATCCTGAGCGAACGCGACGGCGATGTCCTGACCCTCACCCTGAACCGCCCTGATCAATACAACGCCCTGTCCGAAGAAATGTTGGCCGCCCTGCAGGGTGCCATCGATGCCTGTCGGGCTGATGAAACCTTGCGTGCGGTGGTGCTGGCCGCCAACGGGCGGGCCTTCTGTGCCGGCCACGATCTCAAGCAGATGCGCAGCCACGAGGGCGACGAAGCCTATTACCGCACGCTCTTTGGCCAGTGCGGGCGCCTCATGCAGAGCCTGATGCAGTTGCCGGTGCCGGTGATTGCCCGGGTGCATGGCACGGCCACGGCGGCGGGCTGCCAGCTCGTGGCCAGCTGTGATCTGGCGGTGGCGGCACACAGCGCCCGCTTTGCCGTTTCGGGCATCAACGTCGGGCTGTTCTGTTCCACGCCCGCGGTGCCGCTGACGCGCAATGTGCCGATCAAGCACGCCTTCGAGATGCTGGTCACGGGCCAGTTCATCAGTGCCGAACAGGCTGCGGCGCGCGGCCTGGTCAATCACGTCGTCCCGGATGACGAACTCGACAGTGCCGTGCGGGGGCTGGTCGATGCGATCGTCAGCAAGAGCCCGCTGGCCATTCGCACGGGCAAGGCCATGGTCTATCGCCAGCTGGGCCTGCCGCTCGATCAGGCGTATGACTTCGCGTCCCAGGTGATGGCGGGCAACATGCTGGCCGCGGATGCCGAGGAAGGTATCGATGCCTTCATGCAGAAGCGCCCGGCACGCTGGCAAGGCAAATAGCAGATAGCGGGCAGCAGCGGGCCGCCGGTGGTCTGCCGGGCACATGCCGGCCCGCGGCGGCACCAAGGCCGACGACGCCAGCCTGCGGGCGGCGGTCGAATACATGGTCAGCCGGGTGAAGTGAGCCGGGTGCAGTGAGGTTCAGCTGCGGCCCGTGGGGGCGGGGCCGGCGCCGGCCCTGTCTGCATGCTGGCCCAGGGCATGGGCCAGCAGCTCAACCAGGCCGTGCAGTGCCACGGCCGAAGGAAAACCCAGCGGGCTGTCCGTGGCATACAGCAAATGGTGGTCGGCCCGCCGTGCACAGGGGGCCAGCGCGCTGTCGCTGAGCGCGACCAGCGCGGCACCCTGGTCCCGGGCAGCCTCGCTCAGTGCCGTGGCTTCGGGGGCATAAGGCGCCTGTTCGACGATCACCACGGCATCTTCGGGGCGCAGGTGGCGCAGCATCAATTGCATGATGCCGCCCGTATTCTGCAGCAGGTGCACATCGGGCCGGAACAGGCTGCACCAGTAGCGCAGGCTGAAGGCGGCCGGGTGGCAGGCATGAAACCCCGCAACCCCGATGTGCGGTGCCTTGGACAGGCGCTCGACGCAGGCCGACAGGGCCGCACGCTGTGTGCGGACCAGGGTGGCCAGGCCATTGTTCTGTGCGTAGACGTATTGCAACCAGGGGTCGGGCTGGGTGCTGCGTGTCAGTGGGCGCCGCGCATGGGATTCGTGGGTCTGGAGTTCGCGAATGAACACCGCCTTCAGGTCGTTCCAGCCCGGATAGCCCAGGTCATGGGCCAGACGTATCAACGTGGCGGGTTTGACGCCGATCAGGGCGGCCAGCCGGCGTGCCGACAGGGTGCCGACCTGGGTCGGATGTTCGAGCAGGTAGCGGACGCTGAGGCGATACTGAGGGCTGAAGGACTCGTAATGGCCCTGGATGTGGCGGGTCAGATCCTGCAGCGTCTGCGGTGTCATGGCTCACGTGACCACAGGACATCGGGCTCGCCGGCCTGGTGATTGAGCTGCCGTGCAAGGACGAAGCAGAGGTCGGACAGGCGGTTCAGGTACTGGCGTACCGGCGGATTGATGGTTTCTTCCTGGGCCAGGGCCACCACGGCCCGTTCGGCGCGGCGGGCCACCGAGCGTGCCAGATGGGCTGCGGCAGCGGCCGGGCAGCCCCCGGGCAGAATGAATTCCTGCAGTGCCCCGAGGCCTTCGTTGGCTTGGCGCGTGGCTTCTTCGAGGGCCAGGACCTGCTCTTCGCGCAGTGCCGTCCAGCCCGGAATGCTCAGTTCGCCGCCCAGGTCGAACAGCTCGTTCTGGATGCGCGCGAGCAGGCGATCGATGGCTTCTGGCAAGGGCTGGCTGCGCCACAGGCCGATGACGCTGTTGAGTTCGTCGACCTCGCCCAGGGCGTGGATGCGCGGGGCGCTCTTGAGAACGCGGGACTTGTCGCCCAGGCCAGTGGTGCCGTCATCGCCGGTACGGGTGGTGACGATTGAAACGCGGATGGACATGGCAGATCCTTTTGATCAGTGTTGTGAGGAAGGGGTCAGGTGTTCAGAAATGGCCCGTGCGCAAGGCCTCGAGGTCAAGAATGCGCAGGCCGCCGTATTCGACCTGGATGGCACCGCGGGACTGCAACTCGGACAGGGCCTGGTTGATGCGCTGGCGCGACAGGCCGACCAGGTAGCCGAGTTCTTGTTGCGTGACCCTCAGGGTCAGGTCGCCCCTGGGGTTCAGGATCGGGTTGAACATGGCTGCCAGGCTGCGCGCCACGCGCAGGTTGGGTCGGTTGGTGCCTTCGATCTCGCGCGCCGCCACAAATTGGCCCAGGCGCTCGTTGATCTGGAATATGACGAAGCGGTTGAATGGGGTGGAATGCTCGAGCAGCCAGTGAAAGCTGTCCAGCGGCAGACCAGCCACGATTGAACCACGCAGTGCCTGGACATTGTACCGGTAGGGTTCGCGCTTGAGTACGGTGCCTTCGCCGAACCATGACCCCGATGGAACGCCGGCAAAGGTGACGGGCGTACCCTGGCCTTCCTTGTTGCTGCTGACTTTCAGCAGGCCGTCGATCACCCCGAACCAGAAGGATGCCGGCCGGTCGACCCGGCAGACGTATTCGCCCGCATGGATGGTGCCGACGACGAGTTCGTGCGTGACGCGCGCCCGTTCGGCCGGATTGAGCACTTCGAACCAGGAAATGGCCATGAGTTCGTCTGCCGTGGCCCTGCGCCAGTTGCGCCGGCCGGGCGTGGGCGACGGGAAGGTGGGTAATGTGGCCATGGATTGTTCAGCACATAAGGGAAAACACTGTCAAGGAAAACCTGTAGATTGTCTTTATAACGACAACATAACGTCAAATTTTCGCATAATCTTCTGCTATTGACAACGCATCGTAAAAATTCAACGTTGCTCGATCCGGCAGCCCGCTGCCACTCGGGCTGGCAAGCACAGAGAGAAAAGCACATGGACACTCAAAATTTTCGCCCGCGGGTTCTGGTGACCAAGATAGGGCTCGATGGCCATGATCGTGGCAGCCGCATCGTGGCGGCGATCTGCCGCGATGCGGGCATGGAGGTGATCTACACGCCGCCATGGCAGAGCAT
>Ga0265293_10005577_pt1 | contig 20880 bp, 17 predicted proteins | sample Munlanlewell138R_FD_192505 | JGI IMG/M metagenome (GOLD analysis project Ga0265293, IMG submission 192505) | Leachate microbial communities from a municipal landfill in Southern Ontario, Canada - Leachate well 138R | ecosystem: Engineered > Solid waste > Landfill > Unclassified | place: Canada... | reverse complement strand
AGCGGTTTTTACTTGTAGCCTAACCTTTGCATAGATATATATTTAATGGTCGGCTTATGAATGGTCATAGGGCGTGTGTTAGCATGTTCATTTTACCCTTGACAATTCATAAACGAGCATTTATACTCTACTAAAGCAAGGGGTAGGCTTTCTTGCATTAATTTTGTACCAACTTTTCATCTTTACTTTACACTACCATAAACCGTAATATTATATTGTATGAATTAAAACGGTAAAAAGTGCAATATTTTGTATAATTATTTGGCTTGCAAAGCATTAATGTTTATAGTAGAATAGCTTTAGATAACTTTATGGGTTTGGTGGTTTTATGCGTCTTAATGTGCGGGTTGTTTCAGAAAAATTCCAGAAAAAGTTTGCAAGCAATATACCTGAAAATGAAAACCACTATGCGGCAAGCCGTAATGCGTTTATTGTTGACGGCGCCACCGCAGTAACAATAGCCGCGCTGATTACCGGCACCTTTCTTTCCGGGCTTCTTGAGGTTATCGGGGCTTCCAAACTGTTAAACGGCATAATAAGCGCCCTTCCGCTGCTTGCGTCTCTTTCATCCCCTTTTGGCGCTTTTTTTGCGCAACATCGCGTTAAACAAAAAATGTTTGTGTGTGCCGGCGCGTTTTTACATAGGTTAATGTTTACAACGGTGCTTTTTTTACCTATCATGCCGATTAGTCAACCCTTAAAGGTTTTTATGGCGGCAATCTTAATTTGTGCCGCTCATTGCTTGGGCGGGATTATATCCCCCTCGGCAAGCGGGTGGCTGATATCGTTGGTTCCTGCAAAAATGCGCGGCAGATATTTTGCCACCAGAGAACTCATTTCATTGATAACGCTTGCGGCAATAACCCTGTCGGGGGGCAGTATGCTTGATTTTTTTGATGCTAAGGGCAAAAAAGAAATCGGTTTTGTGGCAATTGGTATTATTGTAGGGCTGTTGACCATAGTAAATGTGTATGCGCTTTTAACCACCATGGAGCCCGAGGCGGAAAAAGACGATACAAGCAAAATAAGTCTGCTCAATGCATTTAAAATGGTGCTGAAAGATGATGGATTTCGCCCTTTTATTATTATGAACGGTATGTTTAATTTTAGCGCGCAAATCCTTATACCTTATTTCGGTATATACTTAATTCACGATTTAAAAATAAGCTACATCAAAATAAGCGTTGTAGCCTTTGCAACAAGCATTTTAAAAGCCGTTGTTGTAAAACGGTGGGGCAGTCTTGCAGACAGAACCTCGTGGACATATGTTTCTCGTTTGGCAATCTTGATTATTGCGATTTCACACATTATGTACTTTTTCATGGTTCCGGGGAATTCATCGTGGCTGTACCCGGGGGCTGCCCTCTTTTCAAATTTCGGTTGGGCAGCAATAGGAATTGCAATTTTTAACACACAATACGACTATGCGCCCAAAAAAGGCCGAAGCTTATATATCGGGGTAGGGCTTGCGCTAACCGGCATTTTGGGTTTTTTAGGTGCAATTGCCGGCTCCGCAATTATGACAATAATGAAAAACATATCGTGGAAGGTTTTTAATTCAGTTATAAAACCCCAGCAGATTATGTCGCTTTTTTCAGGTTTTGCTCTGCTTGTGTGCGTGGTTTACATAAAAAACATTATGGAAACCAAGGAAAAACAGGCAGACTGATAAAACTGATATAACATAAAAGCCGCGTTAATCTTTTGGTATTTCCGGCTTAACATTTATAGTGCTGTAATTTTCGTAAATAACCATGCCCGGCTTAGCGCCTTTTGGTTTTTTCACATTCTTTATTTCTGTAAAATCCACAGGCACATTTGCAGAATCCTTTGCTTTGCTAAAGTAGGCAGCTATTTTGGCAACCTTTGCAATGGTGTCATCCGAAGGACTTTTGCCCCCTGCTTTTAGTATGGTGTGGCTGCCGGGAAAGCTTTTTACATGAAACCACAGGTCATGCTTTTGCGATGCCTTAAAAGTCAAGTCATCATTTTGCATGTTGTTTTTACCAACATTAATCTCAAAACCATCAATATAAAATGAGTGCGGCGCAAAAACATGCTTTTTGTTGGATTTGCCCGCAGCCTTACTTTTTAATTTATACCCCTGCTGTAAAAGCTCCTCCTCTATTTGAAAAATATCGTTTGTGCACTCTGCCCTTGAAAGGTTGTCGGAAACACTTTCAAGATACAGCAGTTCCGTTTTTGCAGCCTCAAGCTGTTTTGCCGCCATTATTTCTGCAGTTTTAGACTTTTGATATAACTTGTAATACCGCTGCGCATTTTTGATGGGCGAAAGCTCAAAAATCAAAGGAATTTCTACACATTCCATATTATCATAATAGTTTTCCACCTCGATTGATGTTGCATTTTCCGGCATAAGGTGCAAGTTTGTTGTCAAAAGGTCGCCAAACATTTTATATTGTTCTTTTTTTGTGGCTTGCTCAATGGTCTTTTGCAGCAGAAGAATTTTCTTCTTGCATCTGCCCATATTGTTATCCAAAAATTTTTGCAACCCTGCCGTTTTCTCGCTTATGGTACGCGCACTAAACCGCGTTTTTATAAAAACATCAAGCGCAGCCGAAATAGAGCCAAAGTTCTTTGATATAACCATATTTCCATATTGTGAAATTTCAGTTGCATTAAAATCCCATGGGATGTCCTCTTTTTTATACAATAAAATAGGATAAAAACGCTTTTCTTTGATTTTATCAAAAAAGTCTACAAAGCAATCCGCCAGCTTACGCTGTTCGCCGGCGCTAAGCTCATCCATTTCTTTATCGACATCGCCGATTGCCATAAATGCAATTTCCCTTGCGTTTAACGGACCTATCCCCGTAAAGGTTTCCAAAATAAATTTATCGCATTTTCCTACGCCATTATCTGCAAGCTTTAAAATGTCGGCTTTTGAGGCGTTTAAAGGGTTTCGCTTAAGCTGTGATGGCGGCATCTCGTATTTCATGCCGGGCAATAATTGCCGTAAGGACGATACAGTAAAATCCACATGCTTTAAACTGCCTAAAATACCGTTGCTGTTATCCGTTAAAATTACATTGCTATGCTTACCCATTATTTCGGCAATGAGCGTTTTGACGGACAACACACCAAGTTCATCATAACACTCGGCTTTTATTTTCAAAACTCTTTCAAAGTCGGGTTGTTCAAAGCCAATTATCCGCCCGCCTAACAAGTGCTTCCTCAAAAGCATGCAAAACATAGGGGCTTTCTCGGGCGACTCTTTTTGCTCATCGGTAAGATGCACGCGCGCAGACATGGTGTTTGCGCTGATTAACAGCCTTGAGTTCTGCCCGTTTGCCCGTGTTGTTATATTAACCTCATCCCATCGCGGCTGTGTAATTTTATCTATTCTGCCGCCGGTTATTTTATCGCTTAGCTCATGTAAAATACATGCTGTTGCAATTCCGTCAAATGCCATAACATTTCTCCGTTTCACCGCTTTTGCGGATTGTAATTTAATAGACATATAAATCTGACAGCTATTATTGTACCAAAAAAATTTACAACAAGCAAACATTTTGTTTTAAATTTTTTAACAATGTTCCATGTGGAACATTACTTACTTAGCCATCCACAAAATGTTCCACATGGAACATTTTGTGGATGTGGTTGAAAATTTGTGTTGTATTTTTTTGCACTTATGATATAATAAATACCAAGGCTGTTGCAAAGGCTGTTGCAAAGCCCTTCGGCTTTGCTTTCGATTAGTTTTAACTGTAAACACTACTTTAGGAGAAAAAGAGATATTCATGGGGTGAATAAATGAAGATTATAGCAGTTGCCAATCAAAAAGGCGGGGTAGGGAAAACCACTACTGCAGTTAATGCTGCCGCCTGTCTTGCGGAAAAGGGAATGAGAACCCTTGTGATTGACAGCGACCCTCAAGGCAATACCACCAGCGGGCTTGGTGTTGCAAAAGAAAAGTTAAAAAGCTCGCTGTATGATGTGCTGATAAATAGCATCGAAATGAAAAACGCCATAATACATACCAAGTGGAAAAATCTTGACATTTGCCCTTCTCGTGTGCAGCTATCCGGTGCGGAAATTGAACTTGTGGATGTTTTGCGCCGCGAATATAGGTTGAAGGATGCGCTTTTGCCTCTTGCGGAACAATACGATTTTGCGTTTATCGATTGCCCACCGTCGCTTGGGCTGTTGACGCTAAATGCGTTGGCTGCCGCCGACACGGTGCTGGTGCCGATTCAATGTGAATACTATGCGTTGGAAGGGTTATCGCAACTTATGTCAACAATAAAAACGGTGCGGCGGGGGATAAATCCTTCGCTTGATATTGAGGGAATCCTCCCTACAATGTTTGATTCGCGGACAAACCTTTCGGTTGAGGTTGTGGAGGAAGTGAAACGGGTTCTGCCTCGAAAGGTGTTCAAAACGATAATACCCCGCAATGTTCGCCTTTCAGAGGCACCCAGTTTTGGAGAGCCCATAATTATTTATGATACGAACAGCCGCGGTGCAATACATTATAGAGCGCTTGCGGACGAACTTTTGCAAAATAACTTAAGAAAGGATGTGGGGTAAGTGGCAAGAAAGGGATTGGGGCGCGGTCTTGGTGCGCTTTTGCCCGATTACGACGAGGGTGTCGATGCCGAAAATATTGTGGAACTCAAGATAATTGATGTAGAACCCAATGCTAACCAACCTCGAAAGGCGTTTGATGCAGAAAAACTTGAAAAGCTTGCATCCTCCATTTCGGCGCATGGCGTTATAACCCCTATTTTAGTAACTAAAAATGGTGAAAGATATACAATTATAGCTGGCGAAAGAAGGTGGCGCGCCTCAAAAATGGCAGGGCTCAAAACTATACCCGCCATTGTTCGGTCGTATGACGAGGTAACATTATTTGAGGTATCCCTTATAGAAAACTTACAGCGTGAGGACTTAAACCCCATTGAGGAGGCGAAGGGATATAAGCTGTTGATTGACAGCTTTAGCTTGACGCAAGAGATGATAAGCAAGCGTGTAGGGAAAAGTAGAAGTGCGGTTGCAAACTCGCTTAGAATTTTAACCCTTCCCGCCGATGTAATTTTAATGATTGAAAATGAAATGCTAACAACAGGGCATGCGAAAGTTTTGCTCTCTCTTCCATCGTGTAATCTGCAAAGTAGTGCGGCTAAATATGTTGTTGAAAAAAAACTTAGCGTGCGAGAAACCGAGCAATATGTTAAAGCCCTTTTGCAACCAAAGCCAAAAGAAAAACAAAACAGTCAAATTCAAACGCATATTGCGGCGCTTGAAAATGATATTTCACATTTGCTTTCTGCAAAGGTCAAAATAAGGCATGGCAAAAAAGACAACGGAAAAATAGAAATTCATTATTTTGATGTGGACGATTTTGAAAGAATTGTTTCCGCTCTTAAAAAGTGATAACAAGTTACAAAATATGGGCGCTTAAAAACGAGCTGTAAGCTGTTTTCTAATGCTTTATAATGCAAATACATTAAATTGTATTATTTGCCCGCAGAAGGGGAAAAATACACATAAGCGCAACTGTGGAATTAAAAGGAATACATTACAGCCATTCATTTAGGGCAACGGACATTACATTGAGATTATGTTGAGCTTGCAGGTGGGTAAGGCGCCGCTCAACATTCCTTGTTAGGGGGATACATTGCAAATGGGTAAACAAAGGAAGGTTATATGGTTTTATAGTGTGTTGTTATTTTCTGCCGCGTTATTGCTGATAGTGATATCCGCATTGTCACAGTCGCGGATTACTCCGAGGGATGAACTGACCTGGCAAGACGAACAACAGGCATTTAATCAAACAATACAAAAAAGCGTAACAGAGTTGATACGGGAAAACGAAAGGCTTAGGGGCGAACTTAAAGAAGCAACGGAAAAGGGGGAAAAGCTGGAAGAAGAAAAAGCCTCTTTTGAGATGGATAACAAGGATAAGCAGCTTTTGGCAGAGGCGCACGAATTTTTAATCGAGGCGGAAATGCTTTTTAATGTTGGCAATTACGCAAAAAGCAGGGATGTTTTGCAAAATGTCAATGCCCATGTTTTAACGGAAAACGGGGTGCAGTTATATAAATGGTTGGTTGATAAGCTCGGTAAAAAGAGTTATACGCTTCAAAATTAACTTTTGGCAAATAAAACCGTAAGTATAAAGGAGATATGAAAATGTTAGACATTAAACTAATTCGCAGCAATCCTCAAAAGGTAGCGGACGCGCTGTCCAGAAGGGGTGAGCAATATAAGCTGGACGAGCTTTTAGCCGTTGATCAAAAAAGACGCTTATTGCTATCCGACACCGAGCAATTAAAAGCCACTCAAAACAGCGTTTCAAAAAGCGTACCTGTGCTTAAAAAAGAAGGGAAAGACCTTGCGCCAATCTTTGCCGAAATGAAAGAACTTTCCGAAAAAATTAAAATTGCCGATGACCAGCTTCGTGAAATTGATGAGCAAATAGAAAAGCATTTGCTAAACCTGCCGAACCTTCCGAATGATCTTGTTAAAACAGGGGCGTCAGACGATGATAACGAGGAAATACGAAAGGTTGGCGTTGTGCGTGACTTTGATTTTGAGCCTAAAGCGCATTGGGATTTAGGTGCGGAGCTTGATATTTTAGACAGCGAAACGGCTGCCAAAGTTACCGGAACGCGGTTCACCTTTTACAAAGGCGATGGAGCGGCTTTGGAGAGGGCTGTAATAAACTTTTATTTGGACACCCACACAAATAACGGATATACAGAGGTTTTTCCGCCTTTTATGGTACATAGGAATTCCATGAAGGGCACGGGCCAATTGCCAAAATTTGAAGAAGATGCCTTTAAGGTTTCCGGGACAGACTATTTTCTTATACCCACAGCGGAAGTTCCGGTTACAAATATGCACCGAAATGAAATTTTACAAGGGAGCAGCCTTCCTATAAAATATTGTGCCTATTCAGCGTGTTTTAGAGCAGAGGCAGGCTCGGCGGGGCGCGATACCCGAGGTCTTATACGGCAGCATCAATTTAATAAGGTTGAGCTTGTTAAGTTCGCCCGTCCTGAAGATTCATATAATGAGCTTGAAAGCCTGACAAAGGATGCGGAAAAGGTTCTTTCCATGTTGGGGATTCCATACCGCGTCGTAAGGCTTTGCAGCGGCGATTTGGGTTTTTCCAGCGCGATGACATACGACATAGAGGCGTGGATGCCAAGCTATAACAGATATGTGGAAATTAGCAGCTGTTCAAACTTCGAGGATTTCCAATCCCGCCGCGCCGGAATTCGCTTTCGCCGTGAAGTAAACGGGAAAACGGAATTTTTGCACACATTAAACGGCAGCGGGGTTGCCGTTGGCAGAACGGTTGCATGCATATTGGAGAATTTTCAAAACCCCGATTCAAGCATAACGATACCGGAAGTTTTAGTGCCGTATATGCGTAAAAGCATTATTCAAAAAAGGCGATAAAAACAGTTTTGTATAGCTTATTGACAACTGCCGCGCATTTTTGTGCGGCAGTTGTATTTTCAAATATGCCGAAAACGGCAGAGCCGCTGCCCGTCATTGCCGCACCCAAAGCTCCGTTTTTTGCAAGTGTATTTGTGATGTTTGTAATTTGCGGGTAAAATAACGATGTCGACAGCTCAAAAATGTTATATAAATTATCTGCTATGCCGTTTATGTTGCCGCTTTGCAGCGCGTGAGCCATCTTATCGGTTGCATCGCTTTTTTTAAAAAATAGCGGGTTAAGCTTTTGATATGCCCATTTTGTACTTATTGAAAAGGGTGGTTTTACAATTACAACCCATGCGCGCGCTGTACTTTTGATGGGTGTCAGCGCCTCCCCCAACCCGGTCGCAAGGCAACAGCCTTTAGTAAAGAAATATGGAACATCGGCGCCCAATTTTAAACCGATTTCTTCTAATTGGCTTTTGCTAAAGGGAGATTTATGCATAGCGTTTAAACCATATAGAACGGTTGCCGCATTTGAGCTGCCGCCCCCCATTCCTGCACCCACCGGAATTTTTTTGTTTATTTTAATGTCAACACCGCCGCTAATTCTTGCTTTCTCAAAAAACAACTTAGCCGCACGATACGCAATGTTTCTATCGTCGTTTGGTATGTATGGCATATTTGTTTGGATGGCAACCCCGCTCGACGGGGTGAGGATTACCTCATCGGCAAGTGAAATTGTTTGCATTATCGTTTCAATTTGATGGTAGCCATCGCTTCGTTTACCGGTGATGTTTAAGGTTAAGTTTAACTTTGCCGGTGATTTAAGCTTCATTTATATAAACAAACCCTTTCTTAAATAACAGATGGCGTTGATATTTTTACAAAAATAATTTTGTTCGGCTAATAACTTTTATATTATCACATAAATCGTTTTATGTCCATTAAGAATAACTTGCCCTAAAATTTTGTTGACAAACAGGCGTTTAATGGTATATAATTAGAACATAAAAGTTAGACAAATGCCATGCGGGTATAGCTCAAAGGCAGAGTTCCAGCTTCCCAAGCTGGCTGTGTGGGTTCGATTCCCATTACCCGCTCCATCCTTTAAAAGCGTTAAATGTAATTGCGTCATCGGAGGAAAAATGAAACATATTATTAGGTTATTCAGATTGGCACGCCCGTGGGCAAAACATCTTACCGTGGCAACAATCGCTTTATTTCTTATAACTGCAGTAGATTTGGTTGTGCCTTATATAACAAAAACAGTTATAGCGATTATGGAATCGGGCAATTATCAGGATGCTGTTACAGACACCACAAAGCTTGCGTTGCTTTTACTTGCATGTTTTGCGCTGAGAGGCTTTTTCCGTTTTTTATCAAATTATTTTTCACATGTTGCCTCATGGCGCTTGGTCAGCCGCATACGCTGTATGCTTTACGACCATTATCAAAAACTTTCCATGGGATATTATCACGATAAACAGACCGGTCAGCTTATGTCAACCGTTATCAACGACACTACAACAGTTGAAAATTTGATTGCACATGCAATTCCCGACTTGGCTACAAATGTTATCACCCTTTTGGGCGTTTTGACAATTTTAATTTTTATAAATCCATACCTTACCCTGCTTGTATGTATCCCGCTTCCCTTTATTGCTGTGCTTTCGGTTGTGCTTCGCAAAATAAGAAGGGCTTTTAGAAAGGGTCAAAAAAAGATTGCCGAGCTAAACGCCATTTTGCAAGATAATTTTTCCGGCATGAAGGAAATACAAGTTTTTAATAAGCAGGAGCATGAATCCGCACGAATAAGCGAAAAATCATTTGAGCATTCATCAACCTTGATAAGGGCGCTTTTTTATTCCGGCATTTTAAACCCAACGGTGCATTTTATTTCTTCAATCGGCACGGTGATTGTTTTAATTGCAGGTCCTATTTTGGCGGTTCGTGCAGGGCTTAAAATATCTGATGTGGTTGCATTTTTGTTGTACCTTAACCTTTTTTACGCCCCGATTTCCACCCTCACCCGCGTGGTTGAGGATGTTCAGCAGGCATTAGCGGGCGCCGAGCGGGTTTTCGAGGTGCTCGACACCGCCCCGGATATAAAGGATAAACCAAATGCCAAAAAAATGGGCATATTATCAGGTGAAGTAAGTTTTTCAAATGTGTCATTCTCATATAACAGCGATACGCCGGTTTTGTCTGACATCAGTTTTAGCGTTAAACCGGGGCAAATGATTGCTCTTGTCGGACCGACAGGGGTTGGAAAAACCACAATTTCGGCATTGATTGCTCGGTTTTATGATATAGACTCCGGCGCTATAACGATGGATGGAATAAACATAAAGGATATGACGCTTGAAAGCTTGCGAAGTCAGTTGAGCCTTGTGCTGCAAGATGTATTTCTTTTTAACGGAACAATAGCGGAAAATATAGCATACGGCTGTAATGCAACCACCCGAAAAGCCATTGAGGATGCCGCAAAGACGGCATGTATACATGATTATATTGATTCCCTGCCGGATAAATACGATACCGTTATCGGCGAGCGGGGCGTCCGGCTCAGCGGCGGGCAAAAACAACGAGTTTCGATTGCAAGAGCTATACTGCGAAATTCGCCCATTTTAATTTTAGACGAGGCAACATCATCTGTTGATACTGAAACGGAACGCGAAATTCAAAATGCTATAAATAAAATAGCGGGCACACGAACTTTAATAGTAATTGCCCATCGGCTTTCAACAATAAAGCGTGCGGATAACATTATTGTTATTGAAAACGGCGTAATTGCAGAACAAGGCACACATGACGAACTGACCGAGCAAAAAGGCGCATATGCAAAGCTGTGCAACATACAGACGCTTGAAATTGATAATTAAAAAACATCATTAAAATCATATAAAAAGGTAGGTGTTTTGCATGGTTAAATTTGTTTGTGACAATTACAACGAGATGAGCCGCCTTGCAGCCGATATTATGGCAGGGCAGATTACCGGTAAGCCGTTTAGCGTACTGGGCTTGCCGACAGGCGACACCCCTATTGGAGCATACATGGAGCTGGCAAAAAAAAGGCTCGATTTTAGTGGCGTATCGGTGTTTTGCCTTGGTGAATACTACCCGATAAACAGAAAAAACAATCAAAGCCATTACTATCAGTTGTTTGACGGATTTATAAACAAAATTAATATGAAGCGGGAAAATGTGCACATTTTAAACGGAGAAACAGACAATCCCGATGAAGAATGCAAAAGATTTGACGAAAAAATAAGCCATGCGGGCGGAATGGATATGGCGGTGCTTGGTATCGGCGTCAACGGTCATATAGGGTTTAACGAGCCGTCGCAAAGCTTGGTTCTTAAAACGCACCTGTGCGATTTAACGGCAAGAACAATTGAAGAAAATTCAAAATTCTTCGGCTCGGACGAGGTTACGCCGCACAAATCGTTAACAATGGGAATGGACGCTATTTTTAGCGCAAAAAGAATATTGCTTTTGGCAAACGGCAACAGCAAGGCGGACGCCGTATCAAGGATTTTCAGCGGGGCTGTAACCACCTCATGCCCTGCAACAATGCTTAACTTGCACCATGATGTTACAATTATTATGGATAAAGAAGCGGCGGCAAAAATTCAAGCGGAATAAAGCTGCATCTTTTTCGGCTAATAACAGACAAGGCATTATCAAACCCTAACATGAAAAATATTTATTTTACCTTTTCTTTCGTTTTCTGTATGCAATCTTTTCAAGAACAGAAAAGTTTTTTGTACCTATGAAATAACCCAATAACGAAACTATCGGTATAACAGCGCCCGAAAGCAAAATTTCTATTGGGGTTATGCTCTCTTGGTTTTTAAAAAGACCGATAAATGGCAAGTACCATGCTTTTGCGATAACAATGCTTGGAATAAAGTATATTTGAATGTTTGAAATAGTTAAAATCACAAGCGCCAATGGCATAACGCTTGGTATTGCCGAGGCGATAAGGGGGCGGGCAAGGGTTGGTTTTATTTCGCTGTATGACCGCCCTTCGCGTCTGCCCCAATTCCATGCATCGGAATAAAAAAGCCCGATATAAGACAACAGCGTGATTATCGAAAATAAATAAAAACCCCACTTTTCAATTACCCAGCCAAATGCCATCATAAAGAAAATTGTCAGCGCGAGCGAAATAAGGTGAGTGGCTAACATTTTGAAACCCTTTTTAAATACTTCTTTCATATAGCACACCCTCTAAAAAATGATTAGTATAATAATATCACACTTTTTAGATTGCTACAAGGGGTTGACAAAAAAAAGTCGGTAGCATATAATTAGTGTATTCTTGCAAGGCAAATTTTAGGTTAGTTCCAACAATTTCAACATATTAAGGGGAGTTTGATATGTCATTTTATATTATTGCTGACAGCGGCTCGGATTTGCCGCCCGACACTATAAAACAATACAATTTAAAAGTTATACCGCTTAAGGTTTATTTGGACAATGTTGAGTACGCCGACGGAATGGGAATAACGCCTAAGGAGGTTTTTGACCGAATGCGCGCCGGGGTGAGCGCACGCACTGCGCAAGTAACCACTCAAGAATTTATTGAAACATTTGAAGAACATGCAAAAGAAGGGCATAGTGTGGTGTATCTTGCGTTTTCAAGCGGTCTGTCCGGCACATTAAACGCAGCAAACATAGCAAAGGATGATGTGTTGGGAAGGTTCCCCGATTTTGATTTGACAATTATCGATACAAAATGCGCTTCAGTCGGTTACGGCATGGTGGTTCGCAGAGCCCTTGAAATGAAGGCAGGCGGCGCCGCAAAGGATGAGGTGATTGATGCTGCCCATTTCCATTCGCAGCATATGTGTCATATATTCACAGTTGATGATTTAGAGTATTTATATCGCGGAGGGCGGGTTAGCCGCACATCTGCTTTAATTGGCGGAATGCTGGGTATAAAGCCTGTTTTGCATGTAAACGATGAGGGCAAGCTTATTCCTTTGACAAAGGTTAAAGGGCGCCAAAACGCCATTAAAAAGGTTGCAAGCCTTGTGGCGGAGCAAGGCGTTAACTTAGACCATCAAGTTATCGGAATAAGCCATGGGGATGATTTTGAGGCGGTTGAAACGCTTAAAAGTTTGCTAAAAGAAAATTTAGGGTGCAACAACTTTTTTGTAAGTTATGTGGGATGCACAATAGGGGCACATTCCGGTCCGGGAACACTTGCGGTGTTTTTTCTTGATTGCGACAGCCCGTACGAAAAATACTTTGTGATTTAAATTTGGGGGAATTGCATTTGATAAAAATAACGCAAATGCTAAACAATGTTGAAAAGCCGGGTAGGTACACCGGGGGGGAATGGGGCAGTATCGTCAAAAATCCTTCGGATGTAGACATTCGTTTTGCATTTTGTTTTCCGGATATATATGAGGTTGGTATGAGCCATTTAGGGCTTAAAATTTTATATGGGCTTATAAATCGCAGAAATGATGCATATTGCGAACGCTTTTTTGCACCGTGGGTCGATGCTGAAAATTTTATGCGCGAAAATAATATCCCGCTTTTTTCGCTTGAAACTCACGATGAGCTAAAAAGCTTTGATATTGCAGGCTTTACCTTGCAATATGAAATGAGCTATTCAAACATTTTAAATATGCTGAGCTTAGCTAATATTCCTCTTTTGTCAAAAGATAGAGAGGGCATTTTTGTATGCGCGGGAGGTCCGTGCGGGTATAACCCTGAACCGCTTGCCGATATAATCGATTTTTTTATTATGGGCGAGGGTGAAGAGGTTGTTGATGAAATCCTTGACGAATATGTGAAATGGAAAAAGCTAAAGGAACCGCGGGTTAAATTTTTGGAACGAATAGCGCAAATCGAAGGGGTATATGTTCCATCCTTTTATGATGTTTCATATAACATTGATGGCACAATTTCAGGCGTTGCGCCAAACAACATAAATGCAAAGCCTAAAATCACCAAAAGAATTGTAAAAGACCTTGACAGCGCATATTACCCGGAAAATATTATTGTGCCGTTTATTGAAGTGGTGCATGACAGAATAATGCTTGAGCTTTTCCGTGGCTGCATAAGGGGCTGTCGTTTTTGTCAGGCGGGCAATGTATATCGTCCGGTGCGTCAACGTAGCGTTGAAACGCTTATCGAACTTGCCTGCAAGCTGATTGAAAACACAGGTTACGAAGAAATTTCGCTTACTTCGCTTTCTTCTTCCGATTATACAAAACTTGGCGAGCTTTTGAGCTCACTTATCGAGATTACAAGCCCGCAAAATATAAATATTTCATTGCCATCACTTAGGATAGATAACTTTACATTGGAGCTGATGGAAAAAATTCGCGCTGTACGAAAAAGCGGGCTTACTTTTGCGCCGGAAGCGGGTTCGCAAAGGCTGCGTGATGTGATTAACAAAAACATCACAGAGGCAGATATCGCCGATTCAGTTAAAAAAGCTTTTGAGGGGGGCTATTCCTCCGTTAAGCTTTACTTTATGATGGGGCTTCCCACCGAAACGGATGACGATATTTTAGAAATTCCTGTTTTGGCAAAAAAAATAGCTGATGAGTATTATAAAATACCAAAAGAAAAAAGGCAGAAGGGGCTTTCAATTACGCTTAGTACCTCAAATTTTGTGCCAAAACCGCACACTCCTTTTCAATGGGAGCCGCAAGAAGGCATTGAATCGATAACACGCAAACAAAAACTTTTGCGGGGCGAAATTAAACAACGATATATAAAATATAACTGGCATGAGGCATCCCTTTCGTATTTGGAAGGCGTGTTTTCCCGCGGAGATAGGCGTCTTGGGGCGGCGTTGATAGCGGCGCACGAAAAAGGATGTAAGTTTGACAGCTGGCATGACCTTTTTAACTTTGACAGTTGGATGCAAGCCTTCTTACAATGCGGAATTGACCCGGATTTTTATACAGCGCGCAGCAGAGAATATGACGAGATTTTGCCTTGGCAGCACATAAATGCAGGTGTTATAAAAAAGTTTTTGGTGTCGGAAAGCGAAAAGGCAAAGTCAGCCAAAACCACTCATAATTGCCGAGAAAAATGCAGCGGTTGCGGAGCAGCCGATTTTGAGGGCGGTGTTTGTATTGTATAAAATGCGGCTCATATATAAAAAAGCGGAATCGACCCGTTACTTAGGTCACCTTGATATGTTGCGCACTTTTATACGAGGCTTGCGCAGGGCAAATGTTCCGGTTAAGTATTCCAAAGGCTTTAATCCTCACGCCGTTTTAACCTTCGCCCTTCCGATAGGGGTTGGCTTAACGAGCGATTGCGAGATTGTTGATGTTGAGGTTATGGAAAACATAAATATTTCCGAGGCAATAAATAATATAAACTCCAAAATGCCGCCAAATTCCATACAGGTCCTTTCGGGGGAATACGCAACCGGGCGTATGCCGATAATTGAACAGGCAGAATACATTATAGATATAGAAAGCAAAAGCGACATAAATGCAGGTGAAATCAACGATGCCCTGTCCTCACATGAAATTATGGTGGAAAAAATAAGCAAGAAAAAAACAACGCAAATAAATATAATAGACCACATATTCAGCTACAAAGTTTTAGGTTCTTCAAAGCACAGCATTAAAATTAGCGTTACAATTTCAGCCGGCAGCACAGTCAACATAAAGCCTCAGCTTGTAACAGAGGCGTTGAAATCGGCTGTTCCAAGCCTTGATGTTGCCTATTGCCTATATCACAGGAAAAAGTTTATATTTTCCGATACAAGGGGGAAGCAATGAGTTTAGCCGATAGTATATTTATAAAAAATTGCACCGATATTTTAAGCAACGGCTTTTGGGATACCGACTTTGATGTCCGACCAAGATGGGAAGATGGCGCAAGCGCTCATTCGATTAAACTTTTTGGGCTGGTAAACAGATATGACTTGTCAAAAGAATTTCCGATACTCACAATCAGAAAAACAAATTTTACCGCTGCTGTTGACGAGCTTTTATGGATTTGGCAAAAAAAGTCCAACAACATTGCCGATTTGAACAGCAAAATTTGGGACGCATGGGCGGATGAAAACGGCTCTATCGGTAAAGCATACGGCTATCAGTTGGGTGTAAAGCATGCATACAAAGAAGGCATGTTCGACCAGGTAGACCGTGTTTTATATGACCTAAAAAACAACCCAAACAGCCGACGGATAATCACCAATATATATAATCATCAAGACTTGCACGAAATGAATTTATATCCGTGCGCATATAGCGTCACCTTTAATGTAACAGGCGGGTATTTAAACGCAATTTTAAATCAACGCTCACAAGACATGCTTGTTGCAAACAATTGGAATGTGTGTCAATACGGCGTGCTTGTTCACATGATGGCGCAAGTTAGCGGCTTGAAGGCAGGGCAGCTTGTTCATGTTATTGCAGATGCGCATATATACGACCGGCATATTCCGTTAGTAGAACAAACTATCAAAAACAAGCCTTTTGACCCACCCGAGTTTTTTATTGACCGCTCAATTGACGATTTTTATAAGTTTAGCGCCGCAAGCGTTGGGTTGAAAAACTATAATAGCCATACATTAGGCAAAAGGATAGCTGTTGCCCTTTAATAAAAATTGCAGCGCGCGCTGTTTATCGCCATTCGCATTTGCTGATTAGATACCTTCCCACATCATGCATCAGCTTGTAAAAGTTAGGCAGAAGGTCGTCAGGAACATTTTTAAAAAAACTTCCCACTTCAAAAGTGAAATCCCCTTTATATTGAACATCCTTTAATGCGGTTGTGATGGAATCCCAATCCAAATCGTCCATATACGGCATGCTATGTAAGTCTTTTTTATAATTATTGTCGTGCACATGAAGGGCGGTTATGCGTTTGTTGCCCATAGCGCGAATTGCATCCGCCGAATCAACTCCTACAAGAGGGCAATGCCCAATATCCAAGCAGCCTGTGAAATAATCACTATCCAAAGCGTCAAGATATTCGTTAAATTCATTGGGAGTGCTGCAAACATTCGCAATAATATAATCCCTTTTTTTATCATGTCCCCACATATTTTCAAGTGCAACTTTAATGTTTAACTGTTTACAATAAGGCAACAACTGATTGTAAAATTCAATATTCCTTTTTTTCTTATCATTTGCCGCAAAAAAAGGATGCACAACAATAGAATCAGCGCCAAGAATTGAGGCGATTTCCATCGATTTTATAATTTTAGCAAACGCTTCCTTGTTGTAAACATCATCATTTTCAATATATGATGGGAAAGGCGCATGCGCTTGATTAAAGTATACCCCCCATTGCGTTGCAACATCTTTTAAATCCAAAGCGCCCTTTTCGTAATTGTCATCATGCAAAAGGCTGCTGCAAGGTTCTTTGTCGAACATTGAATAGTCTAAAGCATCAAAACCTGCTTTTGCAATTAGCTCAACTGCTTTTGCGCCGCCTAACCGTTTTATTGCAGTATTTGTGTTTGTTGACAAAATCATGTAAACCCCACCCTCATAAATTTTTGACAGTAACTACATTGTAGCATAGGAATGTAAAATAAGCAACAACATAGACTGACAGATAGCCAAAAAACAAGGCTGTTCGCAATATGCGAACAGCCTTGTTTTGTACCGGCAACGACCTACCTTCCCAGGCAGTCACCCGCCAAGTATTATCAGCGCTGAAGAGCTTAACTACCGTGTTCGGGATGGGAACGGGTGTGACCTCTTCGCTATTGCCACCGGTTGTTGAGCTTTGTAAACTCAATAATGCAGAAATCAAATATCCTCTACTTACTCTATATAATCTTTTTGGGTTATCCGTTACTATCTTTTATGGTTTTCCACTGAAAACTCATAACTCATAACTGATAACTCCAAGGTCAAGTCCTCGGTCTATTAGTATCAATCAGCTAAATATGTCACCATACTTACACCTTTGACCTATCAACCATGTGTTCTACATGGGACCTTACTTGCCCGAAGGCAATGGGAAATCTTATCTTAAGGGGGGCTTCACGCTTAGATGCCTTCAGCGTTTATCCCTTCCGCACTTGGCTACCCAGCCATGCCGTTGGCACGACAACTGGTGCACTATAGGTGCGTCCATCCCGGTCCTCTCGTACTAGGGACAGCTCCTTGCAAATTTCCTGCGCCCGCGACAGATAGGGACCGAACTGTCTCACGACGTTCTGAACCCAGCTCGCGTACCGCTTTAATGGGCGAACAGCCCAACCCTTGGAACCGATTACAGCTCCAGGATGCGATGAGCCGACATCGAGGTGCCAAACCTCCCCGTCGATGTGAACTCTTGGGGGAGATAAGCCTGTTATCCCCAGGGTAGCTTTTATCCGTTGAGCGACGGCAATTCCACTCTCATACCGCCGGATCACTAACTCCAACTTTCGTTACTGTTCGACCTGTATGTCTCACAGTTAGGCTAGCTTATGCGTTTGCACTCTATGCACGATTTCCGACCGTGCTGAGCTAACCTTTGAGCGCCTCCGTTACTCTTTGGGAGGCGACCGCCCCAGTCAAACTGCCCACCTGACAGTGTCCCCCACCCGGATTCACGGGTGTTGGTTAGAATTTCAGCATCACAAGAGTGGTATCCCAAGGGTGGCTCCACGCAAACTGGCGTCCACGCTTCTGTGCCTCCCACCTATCCTGTACATGCAATACCGAAATCCAATATCAAGCTGCAGTAAAGCTCCATGGGGTCTTTCCGTCTTGTCGCGGGTAACTGGCATCTTTACCAGTACTACAATTTCGCCGGGTGTGTTGTTGAGACAGCGTCCAAATCGTTACGCCATTCGTGCGGGTCAGAACTTACCTGACAAGGAATTTCGCTACCTTAGGACCGTTATAGTTACGGCCGCCGTTTACTGGGGCTTCAATTCAAACCTTCGGGGTTCATACCATTGCATGAATGCTCATACTTTTAAGCTTCAATCATACAATCGTATGAACCCCTAAGCTCTCCTCTTAACCTTCCAGCACCGGGCAGGCGTCAGCCCATATACATCATCTTTCGATTTAGCATAGACCTATGTTTTTGCTAAACAGTCGCTTGGACCTATTCTCTGCGGCTTTGGTTGCCCAAAGCTCCCCTTTTTCCGAAGTTACGGGGTCATTTTGCCGAGTTCCTTAACAACACTTCTCCCGCTGGTCTTAGGATTCTCTCCTCACCCACCTGTGTCGGTTTACGGTACGGGCACCTAATCCAAAGGCAAATGGCTTTTCTCGTCAGTATGAAATCACCTGCTTCGCTACTTGTATTTCGCTCCCCTTTTCAGGCCATGCTCAACCAACGGCATGGTCAGGTTATTCGCCTGCGTCCCCATTTGCTGACAATTTCGGTGGCTACTGATTTTCCACAGTATGTGCATCGACTACGCCTTTCGGCCTCGCCTTAGCTCCCGGCTTACCTTGAGAGGACGAACCTTCCTCAAGAAACCTTAGGTTTTCGACCATTATGATTCTCACATAATTCTCGCTACTCATTCCGGCATTCTCACTTGTGCTTCGTCCACGACTCCTTACGGTATCGCTTCTGCCTATAACACAACGCTCCTCTACCCCTGGAGTAGGCAGATATCAGTCGTCGGTTTTCAGTAGTTTTCAAAATTTACACTTCAATTGTGTGTTTGAAAGCTTTTTATAAGTCCATACAGCATTTTGGATATTTCTTCGATACACTTCATGTATTTGCAATGCGCAACATCTTCCATCAGATTTAAATCATTGCACATATCAAGCAATACACTAAGCTCTGCACACGAGCCTTTTGCCATTCGCAAATACCTTACGGTTTCGCGTTTGGTATCATCTTTTCCATATCCCTCGGCTATATTTAACGGTATACTTGTTGATGCCCTTCTGATTTGGCTTACAAGACCGTACCGTTCTTCCTTAGGTAAATGTTTTGTATATCTATACAAACTAATGGAAAGCTCGTATGACTTGACAAATACCCCGAGTTTTCTGTATTCACTCATTTTTACTCCTTCTACTGTTAACTGATAACTCATAACTGCCAACTCCAAGCCTAAGCTTCGGTATTGATTTTAGCCCCGTTACATTTTCGGCGCCCGGTCACTCGACTAGTGAGCTGTTACGCACTCTTTAAATGTGTGGCTGCTTCTAAGCCAACATCCTAGTTGTCTGTACAACCGAACATCCTTTTCCACTTAAATCAATTTAGGGACCTTAGCTGTAGATCTGGGCTGTTTCCCTTTTGACTATGAAACTTATCTCTCACAGTCTGACTCCTGTACATCATGTATGCGGCATTCAGAGTTTGATAGAGTTCGGTAACCTGTGAAGGCCCCTATCCCAGTCAGTGCTTTACCTCCGCTACATTAATACAAGGCTAGCCCTAAAGCTATTTCGAGGAGAACCAGCTATATCCCGGTTCGATTGGAATTTCACCCCTACCCACAGCTCATCCCCCACTTTTTCAACAGTGGTGGGTTCGGACCTCCACGAGATTTTACTCTCGCTTCATCCTGTCCATGGGTAGCTCACCGGGTTTCGGGTCATTTACATGTAACTAAATTTCGCGCTATTAACACTCGGTTTCCCTTCGGCTTCGGCGCTGGGCGCCTTAACCTTGCTACATATAAATACTCGCCGGACCGTTCTACAAAAAGTACGCCATCACGCATTAACGCGCTTTGACAGTTTGTAAGCACAAGGTTTCAGGTTCTGTTTCACTCCCCTCCCGGGGTACTTTTCACCTTTCCCTCACGGTACTGCTTCACTATCGGTCATTAGGTAGTATTTAGGCTTGGAGGGTGGTCCCCCCTGCTTCCCTACGGGTTTCTCGTGCCCGTAGGTACTCTGGATACTGATGGCTTGCTTTGGTTTTCGCGTACGAGACTTTCACTCTCTGTGGTCTGCTTTTCCAAGCAGTTCCGCTAACCTCTGCAAATGCCGTATTCAGTCCGCAACCCCGGGGTAGTTACTAGTTACCAGTTACTAGTATTAAGAATAGCTTCGAAGCTATTCTTTTATACTGGAAACTAGAAACTAGCAACTAGTAACTACCCCGGTTTGGCCTCTTCCCTGTTCGCTCGCCGCTACTGTGGGAATCTCTGTTGATTTCTTTTCCTCGCCCTACTTAGATGTTTCAGTTCAGGCGGTTACCTGCGTATACCTATCTATTGAGTATACGATGACTGCATATTAATGCAGCCGGGTTGCCCCATTCGGAAATCTGCGGATTAACGGCTATTTGCGCCTACCCGCAGCTTATCGCAGCTTATCGCGTCCTTCATCGGCTCCTAATGCCAAGGCATTCTCCTTGTGCTCTTATTAACTTGACCTTGAAAATTATATGAGTAAGTTTTTTTAAAATTGCAGTTGCTGCTTTTTAGCAGCTACCTCGCATAAGAACTGCCGATTTAGCACTAATGCCAAACCGGTCTTTTCTGTTCTGGATAACTTTACTCGATTTCTGCATTATTCAGTTGACAAGCTTCAATTG
>Ga0265293_10005576_pt1 | contig 20882 bp, 12 predicted proteins | sample Munlanlewell138R_FD_192505 | JGI IMG/M metagenome (GOLD analysis project Ga0265293, IMG submission 192505) | Leachate microbial communities from a municipal landfill in Southern Ontario, Canada - Leachate well 138R | ecosystem: Engineered > Solid waste > Landfill > Unclassified | place: Canada... | reverse complement strand
GTTCGAAGTTGCCGTCGGTGGCGGAGAGCAGGTTGGAGAGGCGCAGGATGATGTACACCCCGACCTTGGTCATGACCGAGAAGATGGCGGCCACCGGCGCTGCGGCCGCAGAGTAGGTGGTGGGGAGCCAGAAGTTGAGCGGCCAGGCGCCCGACTTGACAAGGAACGCCACGCCTAGCACGGCGGCGCCCGCCTTGAGCAGCGGCACCTGATCGGCCGGCAGGGTGGCCAGGCGGTCGACCAGGTCGGCCATGTTGAGCGTGCCCGTGAGGGCGTAGATGACGCCCACGCCGACCAGGAACAGGAACGAGCCCGCCAGGTTAACGGCCACGTACTGCAGGCCCGCCTTCACCCGGCGCTTGCCGGAGCTGTGCAGCAGCAGGCCGTAGGAGGCGGCCAGGAGAACCTCGAAGAAGACGTACAGGTTGAACAGGTCGCCCGTTAGGAACGCGCCCGAGAGCCCCATGAGCAGTAGCAGCAGCAGGCTGTGGAACCGGGGGCCCAGCACGGCCCAGCGCGAGGTGGAGTAGATGAGCGCCGCAGCGCCCACGAGCGCCGTGACCAGCACCATGATGGCCGAGAGGCGGTCAGCCACCAGCACTATGCCCACGGGCGCGGCCCAGTCGGCCAGTTTGTACACGAACGCCTGGGGCGTGTTGGGGTTCTCGGCCTGCACCAGCAGCCAGATGGCGCTGGCGGCTATGCCCAGCGCGGCGGTGATGCTGAGGCGGTTCTTGAAGGCGCGGCGGCGCTCGTCGACCAGCAGCATGATGGCGCCGGCGAGGATGGGCAGCACGATCGGCAGGATGATGATGTGGTTGGCGAGGCCGTTCACTTGTCGCTCTCCTCGCCGTCCACGTGGTCGGTGCCCGTGAGGCCGCGAGCGGCCAGCAGAATCACCAGGAACAGAGCCGTCATCGAGAACGAGATAACGATCGACGTGAGCACCAGCGCCTGCGGCACCGGGTCGGCGTGGGCGGCCACGTCGACCACGCCCGCCTCGACTAGCGGCGGGGCGCCCAGCTTGAGGCGGCCGGTGGAGACCAGGAACAGGTTCACCGCGTAAGTCACGAGGGTGAGGCCGATGATGACCTGGAACGTGCGCGGCCGTAACAGCAGGTACACGCCGGCGGTGGCCAGCACGCCGATCCCGAGCGCCAGAACCACTTCCATCAGGCGGCCTCGCCTTCGGTCGGTTCGTCGGCGTCGCCGTTGCCAGGCTCGGCGTCGGGTTCGCGCGGGCGCCTGATTGACTGGTGCGCGATGGCTATGAGCATGAGCACCGTGGCGCCCACCACCAGCACGAACACGCCAAGGTCGAACAGCGTGGCCGACACCAGGTGTAGGTCGCCCAGCAGGGGAATAGAGATAGTGGTGTAGGCGGAGGTGAGGAAGGGCCGGCCCCAGAGCCAGGAGCCGATGCCCGTGAGCCCGGCCAGCAGCAGCCCCACACCGATCCAGCGGATGGGCAGAACGCGCAGGCGCTCCTCCACCCAGCGGGTGCCGCTAGCCATGTACTGCAGGATGAACGCGATTGACAGAGCCACGCCAGCCGCGAAGCCGCCGCCGGGCTCGTCGTGCCCGCGCATGAACAGGAATACGGCCATCATGACTATCAGCGGGAACAGCAGGTGCATGACCACGCGCGGCACGTGCAGGTAGTCGGCCGCCGTGTCGCCAGCCTCGCGCCCCTCGCGCGCCTCGTCGTACTCGAGCTGACGCTGCTGCTGCCGGGGCCGGCCCAGGACCTCGCGGGCGGGCCTGAAGCGCCGCAGCAAGGCGAAGACGGTGAGGCCCACGATGCCGAGCACGGTGATCTCGCCCATGGTGTCGAAGCCGCGGAAGTCGACCAGCAGCACGTTCACCACGTTCTTACCGCCGCCGCCTTCGTACGAGTTGCGCAGGAAGTAGTCGGAGATGCCGCCCACGGTGGGGCGCGTCATGGCGGCGAACGCGAACGCGGCCAGGCCGCCGCCAGCGACCAGGGCCATAACGAGGTCGCGGCCGCGCCGCAGGTTGGCGCGCAGCATGCCGCCGGGCGGCGGCAGCCCCTCCAGCCGCCGCGGCAGCCAGCGCAGGCCTAGCAGCAGCAGGACGGTGGTCACGATCTCTACCAGCAACTGGGTTACGGCCAGGTCCGGTGCCGACAGCCACACGAACGTGAGGCACACCACCAGCCCCGCACCGCTGGCGAGGATCACGGCGGCCAAGCGGTGGAACTTGGCCAGCACCGCGGCGCCCACGGCGAACGAGGCGCCCAGGATCCAGATGGCGATGAAGCTAGGGTCGCTGGGCGTTAGGGGCCACTCGCCGCGCAGGGGCGCGAGCGGCCGGTTGAACCAGCTCTCGAGAATGAACGGCGACGCGCCGGCCACCACCGCCACCAGCACCAGCAGGAACAGCTGCGGCTGCAGGCGCTTGGTGCCGAAGAAGCGCGTGAAGCGCATGGCGCCCAGCTCGAGGTAGCGCAGGCCGAAGTCGAACAGCTGGCGCGCGCGCACGCGGCCCGCCCACGGCACGACCGTGTAGTCGCGGTTGCCGAGGTAGCGGTACAGCAGCACGTAGCCAACGATGCCGCCCGCGAACGCCAGCAGGCTGAGCATGAGCGCCGGCGTGAAGCCGTGCCACAGCGCCAGGTTGTAGTCGGGCGTGGCCTCGCCCAGCAGCGACGACGCGGCGGTCTGCAGTAGCGGGCCCACCACGAGGCCGGGCACCACGCCGACCACCAGGCAAATGAGCACCAGCAGCTCGACCGGCAGGCGCATCCAGTTCACGGGTTCGTGCGGTTCGCGCGGGAGGTCGGTGGGTTTGGGACCGAAGAACACCTGGTGGATGAAGCGCACCGAGTACAGCACGCTGAACGCCGAGCCGATGGTGGCCAGCACGGGCAGCAGGCGGTCCATGAGCGAGCCCGTGTGCACCTCAAGCGTCTCGGTGAGGAACATCTCCTTGGAGATGAAGCCGTTGAGGAGCGGCACGCCGGCCATGGAGCCGGCCGCGATGATGGCCAGCGTGCCCGTTATGGGCATGTAGCGCATGAGGCCCGACAATCGCCTGACGTCGCGCGTGCCGGTCTCGTGGTCGATGATGCCGGCCGCCATGAACAGCGACGCCTTGAAGGTGGCGTGGTTGAAGACGTGGAAGATGGCGGCGCCCAGCGCCAGCGGCGTGCTGAGCCCCAGCAGCAGGGTGATGAGGCCCAGGTGGCTGATGGTGGAGTACGCCAAAATGCCCTTGAGGTCGTTCTGCACCACGGCGAACACGCCGCCTATCAGGAACGTGACTAGGCCCGCCAGCGAAACTGTGTAGTACCAGGTCTCGGAGCCCGACATGATGGGCCACAGGCGGATGAGCAGGTAGATGCCGGCCTTGACCATGGTGGCCGAGTGCAGGTAGGCCGAGACCGGGGTGGGCGCGGCCATGGCGTGCGGCAGCCAGAAGTGGAACGGGAACTGCGCGCTCTTGGTGAACGCGCCCAGCAGTATGAGGATAAGCGCGGGCGTGAACAGCGGGCTCGAGCGCACGGTCTCGAGCGAGGCGAGGAACACGTCGACGTCGTACGAGCCCACGATGTGCCCGAGGATCAGCATGCCCACCAGCAGCGCGAAGCCGCCCAGAACGGTAATCACCAGCGCCATGTGCGCGCCCTCGCGGGCGTTGGCGTTGTGGTACCAGTAACCGATCAAGAGGAACGACAGCAGGCTCGTCATCTCCCAGAAGAGAACGAGCTGGATGAGGTTGCCGGAGAGCACCAGTCCGAGCATGGAGCCCATGAAGCCCAGCAGGAACGAGAAGAAGCGCGGGACCGGGTCCTCCGCCGCCATGTAGTAGCGCGCGTACAGCACGATGAGCGCGCCGATGCCGGTGATGAGCAGCGCGAACATCCACGACACGCCGTCCATGCGCCACGTGAGGTCGAGCCCGAACTGCGGCAGCCAGGAAACGTTCTGCCTGAGCACAGCGCCGTTAGTTACCTGCGGGTAGAGCAGCAGGGTGGCCAGCAGCGTGAGCACGGTGACGGTGCCGGCCAGCGCAGCCGCGGCGTTGCGCGCGTTGGCTGGCAAGAACAGCGCCAAGCCGCTGGCGATGAACGGCAGCAGCACAACGTAGGGAAGCAAGGAAGCGTCGATACTCATCAGAGGCTATGTGAGGGTCAGGCCGAGGTTGCGGGGCGCGACTCCGGTCATTGTACGGGGAGCGCGCCTGACCGCGCGTGAACCGGCTGTCTTTCTCGCGGTAGCCTCACCCGGGAGATGCACGTAGGAGGGGGACCCCAGTGGCACGTATGTACCCGGCCGACCGGCCCGAGTCAGTAAGCAGCGCGGAGCTGTCGCTTTACGACGCCTTTCGGCGCCTGCCAGACGATTACCGCGTGTTCCACGGGGTGCGGTGGCGCCGCCGCGAACCCGGCCGCCAACTGCTGGACGAGCGCGGCGAGGTCGATTTCGCTCTGCTGCACCCCCGCTTCGGCCTGCTGCTACTGGAGGCCAAGGGCGGCAAGATCAGGCGCGACGGCGAGAGCGGCAAGTGGTACTCGGAGGACGGCGCCGGGGTGGAGCACAACATCGACGACCCGTTCGCTCAGGTCGACGACAACCTTTACGCCATGGCGGACCAGCTGCGCGAGGGCGTGAGTACGCGGCGCTTCTTCTGCCCGGTGCGCTCGGGCGTGGCGTTCATCCAGACGGTGGTGCGGGGGCCCATCGCGCTGCACGCGCCGCGCAGCAGCGTGCTTGACAGCAGCGACCTGGCCGACATGGAGGCCGCGGTCGAGCGCCTGTACGGCACGCCGCTCAAGGAGCCGCTCAGCAGGGAGGCGGTGGAGGCCGTGACCGACCTGCTGTCGCCCACGGTGCTGCTCACAAAGGTGGGGCTCAACGCGCGTTTCGAGGAGATCGAGCGCACGCGCCTGGAGCCCACGGAGAGCCAGCGCTGGCTGCTCGATCATTTCGACCGCACGCCGCGCGCCATGGTCGAGGGCTGCGCCGGTTCGGGCAAGACCCTGCTGGCGCTCGAGCTGGCCCGCCGGCTGGCGCGCTCCGGGCACGAGGTGCTGTACCTGTGCTTCAACCGCCGGCTGGCGCTGTGGGCGAACGCGTCGGTGAGCGACGGCAGCTTCCCCGCCAGCCGCGTGAAGGTGAAGCACTTCCACGGCCTGGCGGAGGAGGCGTGCGCCGCGGCCGGCATGAAGCTGTTCGAGAACCAGGAGTTCCCCGACTGGGAGGCGGTGCCGCAGCGCATGGAGGCCGCGCTGGCGCTGGCGCCCATGCAGTTCGACGCGGTGGTGGTCGACGAGGGCCAGGACTTCAGGAGCGACTGGTGGTTGATAGTCATGAGCGAGCTGCTGCGCCGCCCGGACGAGGACCCGCTGTACGTGTTCTTCGATCCCAACCAACGCATCTATAGTCAGCGGCTCGAGCTGCCCGCCCAGCTGCCCGTGTACCCACTGACCGCCAACCTGCGTAACACGCGCCAGATCCACGCGGAGGTGGTGCGCTACTTCCAGGGCGACAGCGTGCCGCGCTCGGAGGGTCCTGACGGGGTGGAGGTCATGCGCATCAGCGAACCGACGGTGAAGGGCGTGCAGCGCGCGCTCGACGAGCTGATCAACCAGCAGAAGGTGCCCAGCTCACAGGTCATCGTGCTGACCGGCAGGGCGCAGGAGAAGAGCGACCTGAAGGAGGGGCGGCGGCTGGGCAACCTGGGGCTCACGTGGCATCCGCCCAAGGCGGGCGAGGTGCAGGTGGCCACGGTGCAGGCGTTCAAGGGCCTCGAGAAGCCAGTGGTGGTGCTGGCGGAGGTCGATCACCTGCTGCGCGACGACGGCAAGCGGCAGTACGGAGAGGCGCTCTTGTACATCGGCGCCTCTCGCGCCGTGAACCACCTGGTGCTGGTGGGGGCTCAGATTCCCGGCGCGGAGATTCCTGGCGCGGAGGCTCCCGGCGCCGAGCAGGGGGCGGGCGCGTGAGCGCGGCCGGCGGCATCACGCCGCACACGCCGCCGCCCGACTGGCGTCAGGAGTTCGAGGCTGAGCTGCTGCCGTTACTCCAGCGCACTGAGGCGCCCGGGGTGGGCGTCACGCTGTTCAGCGCCAACGAGGTGCTGCTGGAGGCCGGGTACGGTCTGCGCGACGTAGCGCGCGGCCTGCCGGTAACGCCGGGCACCATCTTCGGCGTGGCGTCCATAACCAAGTCGTTCACCGCCCTCAGCGTGCAACTGCTGGCCGCGGAGGGGCTCCTAAGCCTGAACGACCCGGTGACCGACTACCTGCCGTTCACCCTGTGGGAGGGCCGCGAGCCCGCCCGCTTGAGGCACTTTTTGGACCACACCAGCGGGCTGGCGCCAACGCCCACCATGACGTGGCTGCGGGTCGCCAGCCAGGCCAACGACCCGGTGGCGGGCGGCGCCAGCCTGAGCGAGGCGCTGAGCACGGTGGCCGGCGGCGCCGACGAGCTGGCCAGTCGGGCCGCGCAAGTGGGCACGTTCGAGGGGTTGGTCGAGTGGCTCAACGCCAACGCCGACCTGCTGGGCGAGCCGGGCGCGGTGTTCAGCTACAGCAACGACGCCTTCTGCCTCATGGGCGCGGTGTTCGAAGCGGTGTCGCGCATGCGTTTCGACGACTTCGTGCAGCACCGGATCCTCTCTCCGCTGGGCATGCAGCGCACCACCTTCGAGCTGGCCGACGTGCTGGCGGACCCCGACCACACCACCATCTACGAGCGCGCCGCCAACGGCAGCGTGGCGCCCTCGCCCGCGTGGCAGACCACGGGCCGCATGCTGGGCGGCGGCATGCTCAAGAGCACTTTGGCGGACCTGCGCACCTGGGTGCGGGCCCTGATGGCGCCCGCGACCGTGGCGGCTGACGCGGATGTAACCCCCGCCGCCGCGTTAGGCCTTGAACCAGAGCGGGTGCAGCAGATGGCGTGGGGCAGCGGGCACCCGCTCGGCCTGCTGAGCACCGACTCGTACGGCCTGGGCCTGCGGACGCGCGCCGGCTACGCGGCGGGCCGGCTAGCGTTTGCGCCCGCCGGGCTGAGCGTGGTGGGGCACGGCGGCAGCCTCAAGGGCGTTTCGAGCCAGATAGCCTGGGCGCCGGAACTAGGTGTAGGCGTGGTGGTGCTCAGCAACTTAGCGGGGCTGCCCAGCGAGCGCATGGCGGTCATGGCCCTCAACGCCTACGCGGGGCTGCCGGTAACAAGCGCGACCTACGACCCGGCGCCGCTGTCGCTCGCCCCGGCCGACGAGGCCGCCGCGCTGCACGGTCTGCTGGGCGAGTACGCCTCCGGCGAACCGTACGGCAGGCTGAGCCTTTATGTGGACGAGGGCGGCCAGTTGCAGGCCGCCGTGGGGGCGCCCCCAGAAGTGGTGCCCGCGTACCTGGTCGGCCCGAACGAGGTGGCCATCAGGTACGCGGAGCATTCGGCGCCAGCGCTGTTCCTCAGGCGCGAAGACGGCGCGGTGTGGGCCGCGCACGTGGGGTCGCGCGTGCTGCGGCGGGTGGGTTAGCGGCTTACAGGAACAGGCTCTCGTCGAGCTCGGTGTTGTACTCCATGTGCTCGAGCGTCATGTCCTGCATTAGCGTCCAGCTGGCGCCGTCCTGGATGTACATGCTCATGTCGTAGCTCATGATCGAGCCCGTGAGGGGCTCCTTGTACACCATCAGCATGTCGCCGCTGTCGGTGGGCATGTGCATGCCCAGCAGTGCGCCGCTGGAGTTGAACACGTAGTGGATGACGGTGGCGTCAGGGGTGCCGTACACGCCCGCGTCGCCTTCGTAGGTGACCTGATCGCCGACCAGCAGGTCGCCGTAGTTAACCGCACCGTCGAAGGTGATGCGAGCGGCAGCGTCGATGAGGTTTTCGCCGGTCTGCTCTTCGAAGATCGAGTCGAACTGCCCTTCGGTGCCCGGCGGCAGCGGCATTGTCATGCCCATCATGCTCATGCGGGCCTGGCCGTCGACCATGGTCATGCGCGTCTCCATGCCCATGACTTCGGAGATGATGGCGGCGCGCTGGTTCTCGTAATCGATGACCGTGCGGGTGCGCGAGGCGTACTCCTCGCCTTCCATGTAGGTCACGCTCGTGAAGGCCATGTCCATGTTGTTAACGGTGTCGGGCCGGCTGTCGTCGACGAGAGCTTCGAGCAGTGCCACGCCGCGCGGGTCGAGCTCCTGCGCGAAGGCGGCGCTGAGGACGAGTGCGGTTAGGCTGGCGAGTAGCAGCCTGGCGATGTTTAGTGATGTGCGTTCGTTCATGTGCAACACGGTAGCCCACTTACTCGCGGCTTTCTGCGGTTTTGCACATACGAAGCGTTAATGTGGCGCTGGCTGGGTTGGTTGTACCAGTTGTCTTTTTTGCGACGCTAGGTGTCGCAGTGGTGTGTGAGTATGACTTCGACCGCGCGGAGCGGAGCTGGGTTCGGGGGAACCGGCACCGCCGCGCGGTTATCCTTTCGGGTGTACCTGCCCGGGTTGCGTCAGGCGCAGCGCGCCGGTGTTAGTGCGCTGGTTTTAGTGCGCTGAACGCGCGCCGTAGGGCGCTGTTCGGGTGTGAGAGGCGATTTGAAGCTACTCTGTTTGGCCGACGTTCACTTGGGCCGCGTGCCCGCCAGGTTGCATGCCGACCTGCAGCCACGCGCAGCCGACCTAGGCCCGGCAGAGGCGTGGGACCGCGCGGTGAACCTCGCTGTAACTGAGGACGTGACAGCGGTTCTTCTGGCCGGCGACCTGATAGACGGCGAGGACTTCTTCGAGGCGTTCTCGGCGCTGCGCGACGGCGCGAAGCGCCTGGCGGCGGCGGGAATCCAGATTGTAGCGGTGGCCGGCAACCACGACCCCGAGGTGCTAGCCCGCCTGGTGCAGGCGGTGCCGGAGGTCAAGCTGCTCGGCGCCGGCGGCCACTGGGAGGCGCACGACCTGACCCACGGCGCGGCCACCGTGCGGCTGGTGGGCTGGTCGTTCCCGGGTAGGTGGGTAGATACGTCGCCGCTGGCGGACGGGGCGCTGGCGCCCGTTCTAGCGGCCGCGCCGCCTTCCGAGGAGGCGCCCGTTGTGGCCGCCATCGGCCTGCTGCACACCGACCGCGATCAGGCTGGCAGCCGCTACGCGCCGGTTACCAGCGCCGAACTAGCCGGCGCGGGAGTGAACGCGTGGTTGCTGGGCCACGTGCATAAACCCGACCTTGACGGCGGCGACGGTAGCGGCCGCGGCTACGTCGGCGGTTACCTCGGCTCGCTCACCTCCAACGACCCGGGCGAGCCCGGCCCGCGCGGGGCGTGGTTGCTGGAGCTAGACTCAAGCGGCGCGCTCAGCATGACTCATAAGCCCCTGGCGCCTCTCAGGTGGGAGACGCTGCAGCTGGACGTGAGCGACCTCGGGCGGCCCGACGAGTTGCCGGGCCTGGTGATCTCAAGCCTGGAGGAGCTAAGCCAGCGCCTAGCCAGCGAAGGCGCCGACCCAGTAGCCGTGGGCTGCCGCCTGGTGCTGTCAGGCCGCACCCCCTTCCGCAACGAGCTGCGGGAGCTGCTGCGCTCCGACCCGCCCGGCGCCGCGCTGCTGCGCCTTGACGGGGTCGACTACTTCGTAGACGAGGTTCGCGTAACGGCGGTGCCCGCACTGGACCTGGAGGCGCTCGCGCAGAGCGACGATCCGCTGGGCCTGCTGGCTGCCCGAGTGGTGGCGTTGCGGAGCCCCGGGTCGCCGCTGCGCGACCGTCTGGTGGCGGCCGCCACGCCCAGGCTGGAGGAGCTGCGAGCGCGCAGCGACTTCGGCGGCCCCGGCAACCCGCCCGTGACCGAGGACGAGGTAGTCGAGCTGCTCGAGGAGGCCGCCTTGAAGGCGCTCGACGCGCTGCAGCAGCAGCGGGCGGGCGACGAGGGGGTCTCAGCGTGAGGCTCGTGGAGCTCGAGGTCACCAGGCTGCCGGGAGTCCACACACCGTTCCGCGTGGGAGGCATGTCGCCGCACGTAACGGTGGTGGTGGGCCCCAACGCTTCGGGTAAGAGCAGCCTGGTCCGTGCACTGCGCGCCCTGTGGGACGAGAAGGTGCATGCGGGTCAGCCGGTTGACGTGCGCGGCGAGTTCAGCCAGACCCTGCCGGGCGGCGAGCGGGTGCAGTGGCGCGCCCAGAGGGTGGGGCCGGTCATCAACTGGGAGCGCGCCGGGCAGCGAGCCGACCCGCCGCCCGCACCGGTGGGCCACCTGCTCGAGAGCTACCTGATCTCGGTAGAGACCCTCATGCAGTTTGGCGACACCGAAGCCTCGATTGGCGACCGCCTGCGCCGCGAGATGAGCGGGGGTTACGACCTGGCGGCCGCCGCCGACCTGGTGCAGGTGCAGGTGAGCGGTCACCGCAACGCCGCCACCAGGCTGCGTGAGCGCCGCGCCAACCTGGCTGATCTCGAACGTAACCGCGCCGCGCTGCGGCGCAGGCTGCAGCAGAAGGGCCAACTGACCGAGCAGCAGGAGCGCGCCGCCGAGAAGGCCGCCCAAGCAGCGAAGCTGAAGCGCGCCCTTGAGCTGGCGCAGCAGCACGCGGACCTGAACGCGGTTACAGCAAGGTTGCAGAGCCTACCAGGCGTGCTGGCGCAGCTCAGCGGCAGCGAAGACGACGACCTCGCCGAGCTGAACAGGAGCCTGGCCGCCGCCAGTCAGCGGCGCGCCCAAGCAACTCGCGCCGTGAGTAACGCGTTGGAGGCGCACGGGCGCACCGGCTTCGCGGAGCTGACAATCGACGCGTTCACCGCCGAGACGCTGGAGGTCGCGGCGGTGCAACTCAGTGAGCTGGTAGAGAAGATGCAGTCGAGCGAGCGGGCCATGGGGGAGACCCGCAGCGCGCTGCAGGAGTTGTTGCGCCGGTTGGGCGGCACCGCTGGCGGCGCGACCCGCCAGGCGTTCGAGGCCGAAAGCGTGGAGCGGGTGGAGGCGGCGCTGGGCGCGCGCATGACGGCCCAGGCGCATTTGGAAGGCGCCAGCGCGGAGCTGGAGCGCTTGCGGGCACTCCTCGCGGCCCCGCACGGTGCGCCTCAGGACGCCGCGACCGTGGCCCTCTCCGAAGCCCTGCTTGCGGACCACGGTGCTGACGAGGAGCCCCTGAATACCGCTGACCAGCGCCTTAGCCCGTCTCGGTTGGCGGGCGCTAGTTCCAGCCTGGCTAACTGGCTGGCGGCCGAGCCTGAATCGCCGCGACCGCGGCCGCTGTTGGGCCCCGGCGCCTTGCTGGCTGGCGGCGCGGCGCTGCTGGCAGGCGCTGCGGTAGTGGCGCTGGAGCCGACAGCGGCGACCGGACTTATGCAGCGGGCGCGCGAGGTGGGCGCCTGGTTCGTGGTGCCCGCGCTGTTGGGCTCCGCCGCGGCGCTCGCGGGGGTCGTGTGGGGCCTAGTGGCGGCCCGCTCGGCTCGCCGCAACAGTCAGGTAGGGCCGGGGCCTGGGGCCGAGAGCGCCAGGCTGGCCTATGCGCGCACCGGAGCTCGGGCGCCGCTTGAGTGGAGCCACGACGGCGTTGCCAGGCGCCTGGAGGAGCTTCTGCAGGTGGCAGCTGAGAGGCGGGAGGCGGCGGCGCAGCGCGCCGCCACCGAGGCCGCGCAGGTGGTTGCGGCGCGGCGCGCCGAGCAGGCTCAGCGCGAACTCACCTCGGCTAACGCTGAGCTAACTAGGCTCGCGGCCGAAACCGGTTACGACGCGGGAAAGGCGCCGCCCGGCGCGGGGTTCGCCGCTTGGCTGCGCGACCTGCGCCTAGCGGCCGACCTAGACAGGCGCCGGCGCGAGATCGTGGGCGGCAGGAAGCCGCTGCAAAGTGCTGTGAACGCGGCGCACGAGTTCCTAACGCAGGGCCTGGCAGGTACACCGTTCGAGGTCGAGGAGCCCGAAGCCGAAGGGTCGGGCATCGGCCTGGTGCGAGTTGCCGCCCTGCGTGAGGCCACCAAGCGGCTCAAGCAGGCGGTAGCCGATGTGGACCGGGCCACCGCCGTCATAGAGCGGGCAGAAGCCGAGCTGAAGCAGGCCACAGAGGCGGAGCGAACGGCTGCTGCCCAGCGCAGCGCGCTGCTGGAACGGTGCGGGCTGGACGCCTCCGAAGAAGGCGCCGAGAGCAAGCTCCACGCTCTGATGGGGCTGTTGCAGGAGTTCCAGGTAGCTACTGCGTCGAGGTTGAGGCTCGAGGCGCTAGTGCGGGAGGGTGAGGAGCAGTTGGCGGGCTCCGAGCGGTTACTCGAGGCCGCTGCGGGTGGGGAGGTGGCCTACCTGAGCCAGGCCGCAGCTGAGGCGGAGGCGGCTGCGCCCGAACGCGACCGGCTCATGCAGGAACTGGGCGGCCTTACGAGCCTCATCGACCAGGCGGAGAAGAGCCGTGACCTGGAGCGCGCGCACGCAGAAGTTGAGCTGGCGCAGCGCGAGGTGGCCGCCAACCTGCGGCAAGCCAGCGCGAACGCGGCGGTTGAGGTGGTTCTGCAGGACGTGGAGGAGGAGCACCAGGCCAAGCGGCACCCCGAGGTGCTCAAGCGCGCCGCGCGCTGGTTCCTGCGGTTCACGCATGGGGCGTTCGAGCTGGAGTTCGAGCCGGGCGCTGCCCGCGAGCAGCGGTTGCGGGCGCGCGAGAGCGCCAGTGGCAAAGCGTTGCAGCCCGCCGAGTTGAGCACCGGCACCAGGGCGCAGCTCCTGCTGGCGCTGCGGGTGGCGTACGCCACCCTGGCGGAGGAGGGCAGCACCAGGCTGCCGTTCTTCCTCGACGAGGCGCTGACCACCGCCGATGCCCACCGCTTCGCTCAGGTGGCGACAAGTCTGCTGGAACTATCGCAGGCTGACGACCGCCAGATCATCTACCTCAGCGCCCGCAAGGACGACGCCGCAGCGTGGCGCGACGTCGCTCGGCAGGTGGGAGCGAGCAACGAATTGGTGAGCGTGATCGACTTGGCTGAGGTGCGCGGCCTTGGGGCAGTCGCCTGGGAGGGCCAGCCTTCTGACACCTGACCCGTGCTGGCGGGTAACGTTACCCGCCGGCAACCCTGGCTATGCTTTGAACCTGCCTGCGATGCCGGGCGCGAGGGAGCAAGCGTGAACCGAACTGACCACGCCGCCACGGCGGAACAGCTGCTGGTGACCATAAGGCCCACCGCAGAGGTGACCATCAAGGCGCCCAGGACGAGGGATTCGTTCCTGCGCAAGCTGCGGCTGGCTGCCAAGGACGCCCTGCAGCGCGCCGGTTTCGAGGCGCGCGTGCGCGTGCGCGCCAACCGCGTGGTGGCCGAGATAAGCCAGAAGGAAGGCAGCGCGGCAAGCGTGGACGAGGCGCGCGAGGCGCTAGCGCGCGTGTTCGGCGTGGGCAGCTTCTCGTTCCTGGAAGCCACCGGCACCGCTGACCTTGACGACATCGTGAGGGTTGGCGCGGAGCTGTTCGCCGAGCGCGTGAAGGGGCGCCGCTACGCCGTGCGCTGCAAGCGCGCCGGGCGTCACTCGTTCTCGAGCATGGACGTGGAGCGCAAACTGGGCGCCGCCCTCAACCCGGGCGCCACGGTGGACCTCACCAACCCCGAAGTAACCGTTGAAGTGGAAGTAGACGACAGGCGCGCGCAGTTCTTCAGCCAGCGCCACCAGGGACCGGGAGGGCTGCCGCTGGGCACCGGCGGTAACGCGCTGGCGCTGCTGTCTGGCGGTTACGACTCGATCGTGGCGGCCTGGCAGCTCATGCGGCGCGGCGTGGAGGTGGACTTCGTTCACTTCCGCCTGGGCGACAACCGCTCGGAGGAGATAGCGCTGGGAGTCGCCAAGGTGCTCAGCGACGCGTGGGGCGCCGGCTCGCGCCCCGAAGCGCACGTTATAGACCTGCGCGGCGCCATGGACGAGATGCGCGAGAACGTGACCCCGAACCTGTGGCAGGTCTCGTTGAAGCGCCTCATGGTGCGCGCCGCCGACGGTGTGGCCGACGCGCTGGAGGAGCGCGCCGTGGCTGCCGCCTCCGACCCGGACGTGGATCCCCGCGACGCCAACCGTCAGCGCGCCCGCCGCCGCATAGACGCACTGGTGACGGGTGAGGCCATCGGGCAGGTCTCGTCGCAGACGCTCTCGAACCTCCGCACGATCGACGAGGCCGCGCAACGCCCGGTGCTGCGCCCACTTATCGGCTTCGACAAGCTCGACATCATCGGTGTGGCCGAGCGCATTGGCACCGCCGTGTTGTCGGCAAGGGCCATCGAGGAGTGCAACATCACCCCGGTGCGGCCAGCCACCTCCAGCCGCGCTCAGCGCCTTACGCGCGAGGAGGCCGGCATGGAGGGAGGCGCGCTGCAGGCGCAGCTCGAGCGCGTGCGGCAAGGCGTGACGCGGCTGCCGCTGCGGTCGCTAAGACCCGGCGAGGGTTACTTGGAGGTTGCCCCAATCGAGCCGGACGACTCGCCGTTCGGAGCCCTGCAGGTATCGGACGTGCCCGCTGGCGCCGTGCTGCTCGATTGTCGAGGCGAGGCCATGCGTCGCTGGCGGCCCGATTGGCCGCAGGTTACGCCCGTGCCGCCCGGCCTGGTAGCGGCCGACGGTTACGACAAGGGCGTTACGTACGTGGCGTTCTGCCCGCAGGGCCAGCGCAGCAACGCCGTGGCGGAGAAGCTGCGCGAGGGCGGCGTTAGGGCGTACTCGTTCGCGGGCGGCGAGGGCGCGCTGAAGGCGTACCTGAACTCCGTGCGGGCGGGTCAGGTGGAGGGCGCCTAGTCGTCGCCCGGTAACTCAGGTCGGATGATGAGCGGGTCGGAGTGCGCGAACGTGCGCGCGCCGTGCTCGTGGGCTCCATGCTCGTAACCAGGTCCGGGTAACGCGTACGGGTCGGCGGCGGTGTAGTCGACCTGGTAACCCAGGTCGTGGAGAGCGCCGATGGTCAGGCGCGAGAGCGGCTGATGATTGTTGCCGCTTGGGTTGATGGTGATGTAAGGCGTTAGCACCTCGCTCTGGAAGCGGTCCTCGCTCCAGTGGAAGCAGTCCGCCTGCACAGGTGGCTGGTTCGCGCCGCCCAGGCCCTGGTACTCACCCGTCCCGAACTGGCCAGCGAACGTGCGCGCGACCTGCGGGTTGAGGCTCGTGTCGTTGCAGTGCTGCAAGTCGGGCGCTAAGAGTGCACGCTCGGCTTCGCGCCACACCGTGCCGATGCCCAACACGTGCCCTAACTCGTGGATGATCACTGTCTCCAGGCTGTTGGTGGTGGTCATGTAAGCGAGTTGGCTGGTGTTGATCATCACGTTGCCGTGGTTCGGTAGCCTGCCAACCACGCCGCATGGTCCAGCGCGTGCGAGCACGGAGCCGGCCTCCTCGTACAGCGTGACGGTTACGAGCAGGTCGTCGAAGCCTGACAGGGACGCTAGTTCTGGCGGAATCACGTCGCTCCAGCTGATGTACTGCATGCATATGTCCTGTATCGACGGATGCAACTCACTGGCGTTCGGGATGTCGCCGGCGATGACCTCTTCCCACCTGTCGGCGGCGGCTCGCACCATGGCCTGCTGCTCGGCGGTGAAGGCGCCGGGCTCAAACACCAGGGTGATCTGGAACCCATCGGGTTCGGAAGTTGCCACGCAGCCGATTGTCACGGCGGCGCTGTCGGTCTCCATGCGCGGGTCGTTGGTTGTGGCGGTGAGAGTGCCGGAGTAGGTGGCCGTTGAGGAAAGACAGGTGACGTTGAGCTGGAATGTCTGGCTGGCACCTGGCTGGAGGGTGCCACTGCTGGCGCCGAGGCTTACCTGAACGCCGCCGCTGCCCTGCAACCCTAGCGAGACCGTTAGCGGGGTAGAGCCCTCGTTCTCTAGGGTTATGGGTACGGAAGAGGTGGAGTTGGCGGGGAGGCCGGTTCGCTCAACGGGCACGAGTCCAGCCAGGCGCGGGAGTAGCGCGGTGACCTGATCGGTGCGCGCACCAGCCGTGTCGGTGATCACGAGGTCGGTATGGAAGGTGTCGGCGCTGTTCGTCAGTTGTGCGACGTTCACGCTCAGTTGCAGGGTCGCGGGTCCGCCGCTGCCCGCGGCGGGGGTCACGCTGAGCCATGGGGCGCCCGGGCTGGCGGTCCACGCGCCCACAGGCTGGATGGCGACTTCGAAGCCGCCGAATTCAGCGGGCGTCAGCGTGTGCTGCTCGCCCTGGTGCTCCGCTGGAAGCACCACGTACGTAGCCTCTGCATCGTCCTGCTGATCGTCCTCGCTCGTGACCACCAGCCGCACCGCGTGGTTACCGGCCGCCGTTAGCACTTGCGTAGTTGACGCCTGGGTGGAGACAAGGGCGCCGTTAACGAACCACTGGTAGCTGCTTATCTGCCCGGCGCTGCCACCCGCGTTGAACGTAACGGTGGCGGGAGCTGTTTGAGTGCCGCTGGCGGGGGAGAGGCTGATGACCGCCACCGGCGGGTCGCCGGGGTCGGGATCTGGATCAGGATCAGGGTCAGGGTCCGGGTCTGGGTCGGGGTCTGGGTCCGGATCGGGGTCTGGGTCCGGGTCGGGATCAGGGTCAGGGTCGGGATCAGGGTCCGGGTCAGGGTCGGGATCAGGCTCGGGCTCGCCATCGTCGTCGGGCGCCAGCGCCACGTAGTCAACGGCGGACTCGGCCGCCTGGCCGTGATTGTCTGTAACGTTCAGCTGCACCCGGTAGGTTCCAGCTTCCGTTATCTCGAGGGAGGTGGTCCGCTCTGCGGAGTGCTCGGCGCCGCCTATCGTCCATAGGTAGGTCGCCAGTTGACCCGTGCTGGAGCTAGCGTCCAGTGTGATGACCACGGGTACGGTGGCTGTGCCGCTGGGCGGGCTGATCTCGATGACTGCTTCGGGTGCGGCTGGCGGTTCCTCTTTGGGGCCGACCGAACCGGGCGTGGTGCAGGCAACCACGATGGCCGTAAGAACGGCTGTTGCGAGTAAATGGAACCTGAACCGCCGGAACATGTTGCACCCCCTGAAGCGTCATGCACGGGTTCTACGTCGCCCGATTGGCCTTAGCGCAGTGCCGTACCTTCCACCGCGCCCTTGGCGAGCTCGAGGAGGCGCCGCATGGGCTCCTCCGGAACCGAGTCGTTGGCAAGGAGCCAGACCGACACCGTATCGAGCCCGGCGGCCTTGGTCCGCAACTCGGCAGCGTTATCACCGTTAGCGCTTGAGGTCAGGTTACTACCTTCGCTGCTTTCTGAGAGCGGAGCGGTTACCAGCCACGCTGCGGCGGCTTCGGCGCTAACGTACGAGGCTAGCAGCACGCCCACGCCGTTACCGGCCAGCACCGCTGCCCGCACGGCGGCTGGACCCGATAGTTTGACCACGCGCTCTTGTTGCAGGCCCACCAAGCGCGCGAACGCGCGGCCGCGGTCGGTCAAAGTGCTCGTGCCGGGCAGTAGCAAAACCGAGTCGCGTAGTGCCGCTAGGTCGGCTTTGCCGCCGGCAACGATGCCGACGCCCGCCGGAGCGGCCAGCACCACTCGGTCGGTGCCTAACTGAACTGCGTTCAAGCCCGGTTCTGTACCGGCGGGAGCCCAGAGGGTGAGCGCCGCGTCCAACTCTGCACCCCGCACGGCTGCCAGCAGGTCCGAAGAGGAGCGCTCGGTGAGGGCCAGGTCGAGAGGCTCGGGTGCCAGCGCGGCGCCGGCTAGGGCGGCCGCCAATCGCGGGAGCAGGTGCGGGCTCACGCCCAGGCTTAAGCGCAGTGGCGCCGTTGCGCCGGGCGCCAGCAGCCTGGCGGCGCTGCGCAGCGCCTCGCGCACCTCGCGCGCGTACGGCAACAGCGCCGCGCCTGCTGGCGTGAGCCTGGTGCCGGCGGCCGTGCGCTTGGTTAGGGGTGTGGTCGTGTGCTGCTGCAGGCCCGCCAGGCGGCGGTTGATGGACGACTGGCCCACGCCGAGGATCTCGGCAGCCGAGCTCTCGTTGCCGGCGTCGGCGACCGCTAACAGCGTAAGCAAGTGCTCGGCATCGGGTAGGCGTTCGACCGGAGGGTTGACCTCAGACATGCCACCATTATGCACTTGGCGCATAGTAAAACGGTAGCGGAACCCGGTACGTAAGGGCGGCCGGCGGTTTAGCCTGCGGTGCGAGGGCGCTCAGCGCCGTTGGCTAAGGGGAGCAGCATGTACTTCAAGCAGTTCTACGACACCGACCTGGCCCAGGGCAGCTACCTGATCGGCTGTCAGCAGACGGGAGAGGCGGCGGTCATCGACCCGCGCCGCGACATCGAGGTCTACCTGACCGACGCCGAGGCTAACGGTCTACGCATAACGGTCGTGACCGAGACTCACATTCACGCCGATTACCTGTCGGGCTCCCGCGAACTGGCGGCGGCAACGGGCGCCAGGCTGCTGCTGTCGGACGAGGGTGGACCCGACTGGCTCTACCCGTTCGCGCATGAGGGGCTGGTGCACGGCGCCACGTTCGACGTGGGTAACATCCGCTTCCGCGCGGTGCATACCCCGGGGCACACGCCCGAGCACATGATGTTCCTCGTCAGCGATCTGCCCCGAAGCGAGGAACCGGTGCTGGCGCTAACGGGCGACTTCGTGTTCGTGGGCGACCTGGGCCGGCCGGACCTGTTGGACGAGGCCGCCGGTTACGTAGACACCCGCTTCGAGGGCGCCAGGCGCCTGTTCACCAGCCTGCAACGGGAGTTCGTGACGCTGCCGGACCACGTGCAGGTGTGGCCCGGGCACGGGGCCGGCAGTGCCTGCGGCAAGGCGCTCGGCGCGGTGGCCAGCTCCACGGTGGGTTACGAGAAGCTCACCGCCTGGTGGGCTGGCTACGTTGAGGCGGGCGACCACGACGGTTTCATTACCGAACTGCTGGACGGCCAGCCGGACGCCCCCACGTACTTCGGGCGCATGAAGCGCCACAACCGTGAGGGACCCGCGCTGCTTGGCCGGCGCCGACCGCTGAAGGAACTCGGTGCGGACGACCTGAACGGCCACATAAACCGCGACCTGGTGTTCATAGACACCCGCACCACTCGCGAGCAGTGGGCCGCCTCGGTGCCGGGCGCGCTGGCAATCCCCGGCGGCAACTCGTTCGCAACCTACGCTTCATGGGTTATTGACCCAGAGGTGGAGCAGCGGCCGATCGTGCTGCTGGCGACCAGCGAGCAGCGCGCCGAGGAGCTACGTAACCGCCTGAGTTACGTGGGCATAGATAACGTGGTGGGTTACGTCACGAGCCTCAGCGGCCTGGAAACGGCGCCGTTGGCGCTGGTGCAGCCAGCCGAGCTGGAGGGGCTTGAGAACGCCCTGGTGCTCGACGTGCGCACCGCCACCGAGCACGCCGCCGGTCACGTGCCGGGCTCGCGCCAGCTGCACGGCGGCCGGGTTCTAAAGAACCTGAGCTCGCTGCCGCGCGGCGGGACCCTGGTGCTCAGCTGCCAGAGCGGCGGCCGCTCGCTGGCCGTTGCCAGTGCTTTGCGTAACCGCGGCTTCGGCAACGTGGTCGAGTTAGAAGGCAGCTACGACGCCTGGCTGCAGCACCACCTGAGCCTCGCTGGCGCCGAAGCCTGAACCGCTAGTCTGCCGGCAGCTCGGGGGTCAGCAGGTACGGCTCACCGTGGTGGTACAGCTCGCCATGGGTGTGCAGGTGCGCACCCTCTAGCGGCAGCGTGTAGGCGTCGGCCATCTCGTAAGCCACCACGTAACCGAGGTCGTGCAAGCTGCCCAGGGTGACGCGCGAGACGGGGGTGAGATTGTCGCCGTCCGGGTTGATGACGCGCGACGGCACCATCGACTCGTTCACGAACGTTTGCTGGTGCCAGTGGCCGCAGCCCGGGGCAACGGGCGGCTCGCCGACGCCGCCCAGGTCGTTGAACTCGCCGACCGCCAACGCGCCCTTGTAGGTGCGGGGCAGTTCGGGATCGAGCGCGGAGTCGTTGCAGTGCGTGAGACCGGGGCGCAGCAGTTGGTCTGCGCGCGCGCGCCAGATGGTGCCGATGCCCAGCACGTGACCCAGCTCGTGAATGGCTACGTGCTCAAGCGACTGGCTGGAGGTCATGAAGTCAAGGCGCCGCTGGTTCACCATCATCGAGCCGTAGTTGGGCAGCCTGCCCGACCAGGTGCAGGGCCCAGCGCGCGCGAGGGTGCTGGAGTCCTCGTCGAACAGGTACACGTACACCAGCAGGTCGTCGAACACGCCCACACCCTGAAGCTCGGGAGCGATGGTCGCGCCGTCGGGACTGATGACCGCCAGGCAGCCGTTGCGGGTGACTTCGGACGCGTCACTGTTGTCCGGGATGTCGCCCACCACCAGCTGCTCCCAGCGGTCGGCCGCCGCCCGGATCATCTCTTGTTGCGTGGTAGTGAAGGAGCCCTCCTCGAACACGAGGGTGATGTTGAAGCCCGAAACCGACCTCACGGTGTAGGAGAGCTGGGTCGAGGCCTGGCGCTCGCCCGCTATCACTTCGAGGGTTACCTCGTAGATGCCTGCCGCGCTGAACGTGTGCTCCATTACCTCTGTCGTGCCCATCAGAACGCCGTCGATCAGCCAGCGGTAGCCGGTGATTCTGCCCGTGCTGGCGCCGGCGTCGAACGTGACCGTTGCCGGGGCGGGAACGCTGTTGCTGGGTGGGTCGGCGCTGATAACTGCCACTGGTGCGGGGGGCGGGAGGATCGAGTCGACGACGCTACATGCCGCCAACAGGACCACAAGCGCGGCCAGGGGAACGCTTCTGAGGGGTCTGAGCAGGTGCACGTTAGAGCCAACCCTTCTCGCGCGCCAGGCGCGCAGCTTCGATGCGGTTGCTGGCGCCCAGTTTACTGATGGCTTCCGATAAGTAGTTGCGAACCGTACCTTCGCTGAGGCCAAGGTCCTCGGCCATGCCCGCCGTGCTGGCGCCGTCCGCGGCCAGGCGCAGCACCTGACGCTCGCGGTCGGTGAGCGGGTCCTCCTCGCCCCACGCCTCGGCGGCCAGTTCCGGGTCGA
>Ga0265293_10005575_pt1 | contig 20888 bp, 22 predicted proteins | sample Munlanlewell138R_FD_192505 | JGI IMG/M metagenome (GOLD analysis project Ga0265293, IMG submission 192505) | Leachate microbial communities from a municipal landfill in Southern Ontario, Canada - Leachate well 138R | ecosystem: Engineered > Solid waste > Landfill > Unclassified | place: Canada... | reverse complement strand
TACTAGTCACTACCCGCTCCCCGGTAACTCGCTCAATTCCGCTTCTGTCTTGCGATAAATCGCTTCAATCTCCCTTTTCCTCTGAGAAATTCCCTTGAAACTCGATAGCCGTTGATTCCGGATATACCAGGCGTCCGCATATTCTTCAAGTAAATCTTGACGGCTCTATCAATCCTGCCGTTTTCCTAAGCGAAGCACTTTGTGATATGGCTTTATGGACTTGTCAAAATGGGGGAACATCTCTTGCGACTGAGCTATTCTCAGTTTCTTAAACCCTAGCTTTTCCGCCATGGGAACATAGAACACTCCCCATTTAGGCTTCACTACCTACGTACGAAATAACTGTATAAGTATTACGGGTCTAATTAAGCCACGATTCCGGGCTAAAAAAAGTCTACTTTTGTGACGTCAACCCACGCCCCTTCAGCACCCATGCCTATATACATATCCATCGTATAGACTCTCCCTGTATACTTCGACACCCGATACGCAGCATCGTCATTACCACCAAAGATCAAAGGAGTATTCTATTCTTGGGATACTGCATTCCCACTAGAAGCCGCTGCATTGGCCATGTATCAAGCAAGCGCTTATAGGCCTCGTCCAATGTTATCTTCTGTAAGTACGAAATGTTTTCAATGGTAGGTGCGGCCACCCACGGATCCGAACCCATTTCATCCAGAAACGTCGCTCTATTGGTGCGATAACAATCACGCAGGTCTCGATCAAACAAGATTTGGATCAACTCACCCGTGGCTGTTCATTACGCTTTGATGCTTGCACTAAAGGGCTAGCAAGTCCTGTGAAAAAAAGTAATGCCACAAAAGCAAAGCTGGATTTCACAAAATCTTACCTCTTTTGTGTTTTGCCCATCCCAACATCATGCAAACAATCTTTTTTCGTAATCTTTACATTTTATTTCGACGCTTTGGCAAATATGTCCTGCAAGAAATTGGTATTAACCATCTCTAAGCCTCGAAGAACGCACCACTGGTCGGAAAGGGCAATAGCATCCTAAGGGATGCTATTGCTGCGCTGATTACTCTCGGTAGAACCAAGCTTCTGCGTTGTCCAACGTATAATCAAAGCGGCTTCCAACAACGACTGCACTCGTGTACAAGTCCACAATCCTTTAGCCTCCGAGATTGCGAAAAAAGATCGCAGTAAAATAAGAGAAAGCCAGTATACCCACTGGGGGTACTGGCTTCAAACCCTTTATTCATCAATATTTAATGGCGGCCCCGAGATGATTCGAACATCCGACACCCGGTTTAGGAAACCGGTGCTCTATCCCCTGAGCTACGGGGCCGACTTCCCTTGTATTCTACCACAGGGAACAGGCGAATTCAACATCCACATTTACTCCCTTTTCTCCTGTTTCCTGCTCCCTACTGCATATCCGACAGGCGGAGAGACAGTTTGTTCGACTCCAAAACACCGGCCACAGCACCTAGGATCCCAGCGTCTTCCTGCAAGGCCGAGACCACAATCTCCGGCGGATAGGGCGCCATTTTCTCGACGATCTCCCGCATGCCACCAATAAGATCCTCACCAGCCCGGGAGACCCCGCCCCCCACCACAATTCTCTCTACATTGAGGAGTGATGCCAAATTGCCCATCATAACACCAAGAGTCTGGGTGGTCTCACGCAGGTTTTCCTGAGCCAAGGGATCACCTAGGCGGGCTGCTTCAAACACAGTCTTAGCCGTAATCTTCTCTTTATCCCCGTCTACTAGATCCAAGAGAATCCGGCCGTCGTGCACCCTTTCTTCCAGGGCCATTTTGGCGCGTTTGGCAATCCCAGGTCCGGCCGCATAAGCTTCTAGGGGTCCGTAGCCCTTGCTTCGCCGAATCCCGTCTGTATCACGGAGGATCCAATAACCAACCTCGCCTGCCGCCCCATTCTGCCCTTGGTACATTTGGTTATTCAGGAGCATCCCTACGCCGATCCCAGTTCCGATCGCGACTCCAATACCGTTACGAACACCCTGAAGGCTACCATAACGATGCTCTCCTCGGACAAAGCCATTCACATCGTTGTCCACCCACACCGGTAGGGAAAACTCTTCTTCTAGTTGGGCTGCAATATCGATGTCATCCCAGCCCACACCAGGCGAAAACTGAATGCTTCCCGTTCCAGGGTCAACTGCTCCAGGAACACCTAACCCTATTCCCCAACAGGAAGCAGGCTTGGCAAGCTGGCCCAACAGATGCTTGATCAAAGCCATCAGGCTCGCAAGCGAGTTGTGGGCCCCGTGTGTATTTATCGTATGGCGAGTCAGAATATGGCCGTCCAGATCAACGATGGCACCACTGATCTTTGTTCCTCCGACATCAACCCCAATCACGAATCCAGCTCGGGGATTAAAGTGAAGAAGCCGAGCGGGCCTCCCCCCTTGTGACTGGGCTTTGCCCCCCTCCTGGATCAACCCCTCTTCTAAGAGATGGCCTATGATCGTCGATACCGCGGGGTGGCTTAACTTCGTGCACTTGGCAATATCAGTGCGAGAAATCGGTCCCTCGACCCGAACTAGGTCTAGAACAGTAGCAAGGTTTAGCTCCTTGATTAGCTTTGCATCGCCTTTGATCATTCTCATTATAGGCTGTACTCCTTATGCTAGATATTGTAGACAACTATCTACCGCTTCCTTCAACCTCGCCTCTGCCAAGGCAGTCTGGGCAAGGAGCCCTTTCAGCTCTTCGCGATAGTAGTCTAGCTGCTCCTCGTAGCGCAGAAGACTCCTAGTAAGATGGTTCACTCCAGGTCCTCCGAAGCATTCCCGCACGGCAACAAAGTAGTCCGGCTTCACATATTCACTCAGTTGGTCCATGGAGATCTGGGGCTCCCTCTGCATCACAGTAGCGTAGATGCGCCGGAACCGCTCATACTCCAGATCGGTCAAGATTTTTCCCTCTTCCAAGAGCTCCTTGGTAACAGCAGATGCAATCTCGTGGGCTTGCCTAAAGGAAATACCTTCGGCCCTAACCAATGAATCAGCCAACTCGGTTACGGAGGCAAAACTAGCTGCCAAGTGTTCCTGCACCTTTTCCTCATTGACCGATAGGCCCTTGACCAGTTCAGTAAAGAGTCGCAGCATTCTCTCTGCCGTAGAGAAGGCCGCAAAACCCACGACCTGAATGGGATCTTCAGCATCATTCATGTCGGTAAAAGGAGTATTATGCATGGCATTAATTACAGTGTCGCAATGACCATTGACAATCGAGGCCATAATCCTTAAATGCTCAATGGGAACGGGATTACGCTTCTGTGGCATGATCGAACTAATCTGAACAAACTCATTGGGCACGTAGAGATGGGCAACTTCAAATCCAGTCCAGTAACCGAGATCCTGGGTAACCCGCCCCAGACTGATAAAGAGGATCTTTAGGGCCGAATACACTTGGGTCAAGTAATCTACGGCAGCAATGCATCCATAGGAGTTCTCCTGCGGTTCGCGGAACCCAAGGAGGTCTGCAACCCGGTGGCGGTCAATGCTAAAGCCCGTTGTGGTAATGGCTGCAGCACCCATGCTAGACTTATCGCACATTCTATACGCCTGGAAGAGGCGCTCCAGATCCCGCTCCAAAATCTCGATGATCGAGCCTAAGTAATGACCGAAAGTGGTGGGCTGGGCCGGCTGACCATGGGTATAAGCCACGACTAAGGTAGCCTTGTGTTTCTGAGCAACCTCCAGCAAGGAACCTACAAGATCGGCCAGATTACCGATTAGGCCGTGCAAGTAACCTTTGATCTTCATCTTGTAGAGCGTGATATCGATATCATTACGGCTCCGCCCAGTATGTAGCTTCCCCGCAACATCGAGGCCTATTTTGTTGATCAGTTCGCTTTCAATGAAAAAGAAGATGTCTTCATACTCACCAGTGTACTCAAGGGATGCGAGGTCTATCGTAGCCTCAATCTCCCGCAGTCCCGCGAGAATCCGCTTTGCTTCTTCCAGGGAGATAATCTTCTGTTCTGCCAGCATCACGCAATGGGCATAGTTGATATCCATGAGTTCCTCATAGAAATGCTGTTTAAAGTCATTGAAGAGGGGTGTCAACACACTCTCCTTGTACACTTGGGCAGGGAAATGGGTATGATCATTCCTCACCGAACTCACCTCTCTTCTACAGCTCAATCTGAAGCAATCTGGCCATGTTTCCCCCAAAGATCAGTTGGGCATGCTCATCAGGAATGCTCAGGAAACGTACCGCCTTGTTCTGTTCTTTCAGATAATCGATGGCAAATCCCCTAGGGAAGTAAGAGGAATCGGTTCCAAAGATAATCCTCTCGGGCCCAAATGTCTGATAGAACTTGGCGAAGGCCGAATCCACCGTGAAGGGGTAAGGCATCCAGCGCATCCATTGGTTCGATCCTGAAGTGTCCACATAGACATTCTCGCAGACCCATCCCAAGAATAAAAGTTCTCGGGGGTGCCCACAACCGAAATGGGGGATGATGAAATCCACATCTCTAAACTCCTTACAGACCGTTTCCATGATCTGCGGGTTAATATTGTCGTTAAAGGCAATTCCACCTGCTGCCCCCAGGATGCCAAAGTGAATTAAGACAGGAATGTTGTACTTCGCACAGACTTCCGGTCTTGCTCGCAAACTCATATTGCCAGTACGTGATTTCGACAGTCTCTGCTTGGGCAGTGGCTACTGCTCCAAGAACCAATACAGCCATTACTAAGAGCCATACTATCCTTTTCATGAACTTGCCTCCTAAGTAGTTTTTGGCATCCGCCAGCCTAGATTCTGGGTCTGTTGATGATTTCGGGATCGAAGGATCTTCGAAGCACGTCCCCCTTTCTTTTTTAGGTTAAAAAAGTTACTGCCTATTATTTTACACGCCTCCCACAAAAATCCTTCTTTGATTAAGAAATAATTTTTTATTCGATCAAAAAAACCCCGACTTAGGTTCGAGACCTCAGTTGGGGTTTCTTGTTCTGAGCAAGCTCACTCTTTCATTTGCTTGGTTAGCGTCCTTTGTTCTGAGACATCCCATAGACCTTGCCGATGGGGACAGAGAACATAAAGCCTAGGCCGGCGGAGACCTTGTTTGCTAAGACATCCTGCACAGCGCTGACTGTCTGTTCCACAAGCTCCTCACTTTCTAGCACAGTAAAAATCGTCTTGTTGTAAGGGCGAGCATTATCCATGAGTGTCCGCAAAGACCCAAAGAGAGGAAGACCCTTGTTCGGACCGTGCATCATGGCCCCGGCCATCCCTTGGCTGTCTAGGACCGTTGCCCCTTTTACGCCGACCTCGACAAAGGCTTCTAGGATTTCGTCCAGTTGATTCACTTCATTCAGCACAATGAACAGTGCATACATATGTGTACCTTCTTTCTCTTGAGTCTCTATATGGCTAGTTCTCCAGGGATGCCTGGAGGTCTGCTTCTGGGCGGTCCATTCCCCCAATTTCGCCGGCTTTGGAAATGGCAATCTTGGCAAAAATCGGTCCCGAAACCTCATACACCAACACGCTAAACATAATGATCGTAGTTATGGGCACTGCATACTGTGGCAAGAATTGCCTAACCAGGACAGAAAGGCCGATAGAAATTCCGCCTTGGGGAAGCAGCGCTAGCCCAAGATACTTGCGCACAGTGTCAGGCGCACCAACGTGTTTGGCCCCTGCGTAGGCACCGATGCCCTTGCCTAGAGCGCGGGCGATGATATAACCGAGCCCCATTAAGCCCACGGACATCAGGATTCGCAGATCCAAACTTGCCCCAGCTAGAGTAAAGAAAAGAATGTAGACTGGAGATGCAAAGTCATTGACCGCGCTAAACACCCTGGTAGAATGACGCATCACATTCACGACAATCGTTCCCATGACGATGTTGGTTAAAAGTGGTGACAGGCCCAGCACGGTAGACAGACCGGTAGCTACAGCAATGGCTGCCAGGGTGATGCCCAGCAGTTCATCACGATCCCCAGCCTTCTGCGCCACCCAGGCTAGAATGAACCCAAGTACCGCTCCTAAACCCAAGGAGCCAACGATTTCCACCAAAGGTTGAAGCAACATCTGTAGCAATGTACTCTCAGACCCTCCTACGGAAAGCCTTGCCAAAGACAGGGCGATCCCAAAGGCCATAATCCCAAAGACATCATCGAGGGCGACTACGGGCAGGACGGTTCGAGTCAAAGGTCCATTGGCCCTATATTGGCGAATGACCATCAAGGTGGCCGCGGGAGCAGTTGCCGCAGACATCGAAGCAATCACGATACTGAAGGCGAAGGGTTGGCTGAAAACAAAGAACATCAAAGCAAAAACTAGGGCAATGGCGCCAATTACCTCTAGCAATGTAATCATGACGATGGATTTACCTAGCTTAAGCATATCTTTGAGCACAAACTCGCTGCCGATACTAAAAGCGATAACAGCCAGTGCGACTTCACTGATCACCGAGAGTGAATCCATATCCGCTGCGCTGATGTACTTGAAAAAGGAAGGCCCAAGGAACAGCCCGGCGACTAGGTATCCCGACACATTCGGTAGCTTCAAGATGCGAGCAACTTTGCCACCCACCAATCCCACAACAAAGACAATTCCGATCTTTAATAGAATGTCCAAATACAACTACCTCCACGTTTTCTAGTCTTCAGAATGACAGCGTTTGACCCAGAATTGGGCAACAAAAATAGCGCTTGACGCTTTAGTTTTTACCTAAGGCCCTGCGCTTGGTGTACTCCTATGGGGTTAGCTGACGGGTTAGGACGCCCAAGTCGCCCCTCTTAAGTAGCAAGATTCACCCCCATAACCTGGGTCCCCCACTATTGAATATTCGGAGTTTTTCTAATGCAATCATAACACATTCTGTAACCAATAGCAATGTATGGGGATCTAGGGAGTTACGGAAAGGAGCTACGGGGATCTAAAAAAATGCGGATTCCCGACTTTTCTAGATCGAATCAAGTGACTACATCGGCCAAGTATGCAAAGCGCTTAAGGGGCCATACTAAACCAATACGTACAACGAAAGAAAGGGAAAACTAGATGGCCAAATCGGCGTTTCTTTCCTTAACCGCAATTGCCTCCATTCCCTTGATTATTACCCTGGGAAATTCCATGCTAATCCCGGTTCTGCCTGTGATTGAGAAACAGCTTAGCATTTCGCCGTTTCAATCGAGCTTGATTATCTCGGTGTACTCCATTGTCGCCGCCCTCTTCATTCCCGTGGCCGGCCTAGTATCGGATCGAGTCGGAAGAAAGAAGGTGATCATACCCAGCCTAGCTATATCGGGAGCAGGTGGCCTCCTATGTGGTCTGGCAGCAGTCTTTTCAGCTAATTCATTCTACTTGATCCTCTTCGGCAGATTCATCCAGGGTTTAGGAGCAGCAGGCGCTTTCCCACTCGTGCTGCCTTTAGTGGCCGATGTCTTCACTTCAGAAGAAGAGATCAGTCACGGCTTAGGAGTCACTGAGACCGCAAACACGGTCGGTAAAGCGCTGAGCCCGATCCTAGGGACACTACTCGCCTCACTAATCTGGTATCTTCCCTTTTTCACAATTCCCATTCTGGCCTCGGCTTCTCTCTTAATGATTGCTCTTTGGACTGACTCTTCAAAAGCGAAGACCACATCCATGACTCTAACAAACTTTGCCAAGAACCTAAGCGATGTGATGAAGACGGAGGGAAAATGGCTGACGGCAGTGTTCTCCTCAGGAATCATCATCATGATCGTCCTTTTTGGCCTCCTTGTCTATCTCTCCAATGTGCTCGAAAACCCCCACGGGATCTTCGGCGTAAAAAAGGGATTGCTCTTGGCGATCCCTGTAAGCACTATCTCTTTAGCATCTTACCTGTCTGGTAGGCTCATTGGTAAGAACAAGACGACGATGCGCCGCACAACTCTAGTCGGACTTTCCCTTGTAGCTGGGGCAAGCTTGACCATGGTATTCTTCCGGAGCCTCTGGTTCCTGCTTACTCTCAATGCCATCGCAGGTTTTGGCATCGGTATCAGTCTGCCAAGCTTGGACGCTATCCTAACAGAATCGGTAGAAAAGGAACAGCGAGGCACGATTACGTCCCTTTACAGTGGTATGCGTTATGCTGGCGTGGCTATCGGCCCGCCCCTGTTTTCACTCCTCCAGCAGCTCTCTGTCGAGGCTATCTTTATCGCGGCCTGCGTCTTAAGCCTTGTTGCCGTTCTCCTGGTCTTTCTCCTCATCCGACCCCCACAGACGACGCTCTCCTAGTTTCCCCCCAAACAGAGTGAGACTCGCAAGAAATCACCGTCTTATAGTGGTCGCACCCGCCCGCCAGGAACCTGCCCTCTTATAGCCACGCCAATGAAAACCAAAGAAGTCACAGATCCATGTAACGTTTTTGCTCTTGCGCGGTATAAGAAGGTAGAAACAATCCAAACCGCCTAGAGGAGGAGTAAAGATGGAACTAAAGAAAACCTGGGAGCAATTCGAAGAGCGCGTCGCAGCAGATGAGGTACTGCGTCAAGAGTACGAGGGAGATCCCGAGGGCATATTCCTACGTGAAACCGGCACATCCCTGGCAGAGTTTCAGCAACAAGCAAAGCAACTTGGCGATGACGACTTGGTAGCTGTCTCCGGTGGCATGAGCCTACTTCGACGCACAAGGTGCAAGTACTGTGGCCTCGAAACATCCTCACGTAAGCTCAGGGAACATGAGCCTGTCTGCTCCAAAAACCCTGTTAACAAGTAGCCAAGAGCCACTCATCGACATTTTCTGCCTAAGCTGCAATAAAACGTCTCCACACTGGGACAAGCCCTGAGGCTGATGACGAGGCCGCCGGATCCAGCCTGTTCAAACGACTAAGAGAGCACACCCCAAATCCCGGGGTGTGCTCTAGTATTGTAGCTGTTGCATTGTCCTGGGCGTGGTTCTCATGTAGAATGGGCAGAAAGGAGGCAGACGTGATGATAAAGAATATCGTATTTGACTTAGGCCGAGTATTGATTAACTTCCAACCAGAAGCCTATCTGCGCGGGTTATTCCCCCACAATCCCCAGATCGAATCTCTGCAAAAAGCAGTCTTCGGAAGTATTGAATGGGCCATGCTCGATCGAGGTGTCATTGATCAAGCGGAGGCAGAGCTTCGTCTAACGAATCAACATCCCCATCTGAAGGAGGAAATCGCAGCAACCCTGGCCGGCTGGTTTGTGATGCTAACTCCCATCGAAGCCAATGTTAGGCTCCTATCCCAGATCAAGGAGCAAGGCTATGGATTATATGTCATCTCCAACTTCCACCAGGCCGCCTTTGCCCACATCGAAGCACAATATAAGTGGTTCCGACTTTTTGATGGACTGATTCTATCCTTTCAGCATCAAACGATGAAGCCAGAGCCACAGATTTACCAGGACTTGCTCCTAGGCTTTCAACTACGCGGAGAAGAGTGTTTTTTCATCGATGATGTAGCTGCCAATGTTGAGGGGGCCCGCCGTATGGGGATAGAAGCAATCCTTTATCAATCTTCTGATCAGCTAAGAAGCGCCCTAGCTCATTTGCTCTAGGCGAAGACTTTATCCACCGGTAGCTGGAGGCCTGCCAGGGCAAATGACTTGACGGTTGAGCGTTGTCCATACACCCTGTAATCGTGGACTTCATGATCTTGAAAGGTGTACACATACACCTCAGCGGTGAAGGGATTGACGATCCAGTACTCGCTAACCCCCCCTGCCCGATACAACTCGAGTTTCTTCACCATGTCGAAGTTCCGAGTACTCTCTGACAGTACCTCAACGACAACTGCTGGTACGCCGCTATAGCGCCCTTTTTCATTGACGTTGTCCAAGTCGCAAAGAATGACCACATCCGGTTGTACCACATTGGTCTTGTCAAAGGCCTCCAGGAACACATCGAAGGGTGCTACTACCGCTTTGCACTGCGTCCCTTGCGCCCAGTCTCTAAACAATGACCCTAAGGCTAACACGATGTCCTGGTGCTGAATAGAAGGTGAACTCTGCAGATTGACCTGGCCATCTACAAGTTCGTAGCGTCCATCACTTCGCCCTGTGAAATCCAAGAATTCTTCCAGCGTCATCTGAGGTTGGCGGGCTTTATACGCTGGCTGTCCTTCGGCTACCAGGAATGATTCGTAGCCCCTTAAGACCCCAACTCGCTTGCTATTACGAGTAATGAATACATCCTCGAACTGGGCATATTTCAAGTAGGCCCCAAAGTTGTTTTGCACATCGGTCGATCGCACTTCCATTCTAAACACCCCTTTAGCTGACTACTCCCACGTTAGCTATTTCTGTGCCCATTGTATATTGTCGGATGTTATCTGTCAATTGAGGCGGGGGAAGGGCCAAATTCCACTGCGAAATCCCCCTAAACACTTTGCGCCTTGAGCTCCGCAATTCGTTTTGGGTCAACAAAGTGCGTAGCGTACCACTTTTCGATGTCTGGTGAACCACTCTTGCTAAATCGGAGGGACTTTGCCGGTCTGCCCTTGTTGCTTGTGCCCCATTGCTTATAGAAGCAAAAGGAAGGCTTAAGTCCGTTTTGCTGGGCATACACCCGCATTTGGCGCATGATCAGAGAGAGCTTGCGGAGATTGACCGTGCATACCCTCTCTAGGTAATCGACGCGCCCGTGTCGCCAATCCTCATATTTTTGCTTAGGAAGGACTCCAATATCCATAAGAACGTCTACGGGCGCAGCAAACCCCCGCTGCTTGATTTGGTGATATATTGCAGATTGCACCTTGCCGATTAGTTGCTTATCGTCCACGATCCGTTACTCCTCCTACATGTATTCTGCCATCGCTAGGTCCTGCTCTCCGCGACATCGACGTTTCCAGAATGACCTGTATGCCATGGGCTGTGTTGCCCAAGCTAGAATCACCCGGTATCTACTCAATATCCTTTTTCTACATTTTTTTCCAAAACTGTACTGATATCCTGTAATGCAGTCCATCTCCTCACGTATAAAAAGCTGAAGACATCGAGGGGAGGTTAGACAAATGAATATGCAAGAACTAATGGGTAGTCTAGGTCAGAACCGCGAGGAAGTGCTCAAGGATGCTGTTCAATGCGCGACAACAGAAGAGCTAATGCAGCTCGGGAGGGATAACAACATCACACTCTCAGAGCAAGAAGCCGTCGAGATACTAGATGCCCTGCATCCAGCATCGGCGGAGCTCACCGAGAACGAACTCGACGCCGTGACAGGCGGTGCGATAGGCCCTGGTGGGGCAAAGTAGATTCCTGACTGTCCTAGTCCGAACAGCTTGTTCCGTTTCACCAACCCTGAATTCCCTCTCTACGAGGCATTTCAGGGTTTTTTCTGCCTGGCCTTCTGTAGGGTGCTTGCCCGTTAGTTGGTCATACTTCACGAATGATTACTCCTCCTTGTCATCTGCTATCGCCCGAATCTCTTTCACCCTGCCGACAACGCCACCTTCTAGCATGACCTTGATACCATGGGGATGCGTTGCCGATTTGGTAAGGATCTTTTGCACAACGCCTTCAGTAAGCCTTCCACTACCTTGATCCAATTTTTGCACGACGAAAACCGTAGCCCCGATTTTGACCTGCTCTCGCTTCGTTCCGCTCATATCGTCATCCTTCCAAAGTTATACCAAGCTTTCCCGGTACGAAATTCGTCAAATTGTGTGAGGTCCAGGCCCCTTCTGGATTTCTTGACACTTACTAAATGATTATATATACTTTATTTTAACAGAACCTTACAACATTAACCATTATCAACATATCCCAGTGCATGCCCTTTTCTGTTGAGCAAGTGTTTTTCAAACTTCTAAGAGGGGGAATATTAGTGAAGAAAACTGTCGGATTTTTGTTGCTGGTACTAATGTTGGCTGTCGCGTCGTCTGCATCTGCCGAAGTAATCAAAATTGGTGTCTTTGAACCCATGACAGGACCCAACGCCGCTGGTGGCGAGATGACTGTCGAAGGAATCGAGTTGGCCCTGGAAGTTAGGGGAGAAGTCTTAGGAAGAAAAGTAGAGATCGTTGTAGTAGACAATAAATCAGACAAAGTGGAAGCGGCTAACGCTGTTTCTAGGCTGATTGAAAGAGAAAACGTAGTTGCCATCATCGGCAGCTATGGCAGCTCACTTTCTATGGCCGCAGGGGATATCGTCAACAAGGCCCAAGTGCCCACAGTTGGCTGTTCACCAACAAACCCCCTAGTTACATTGAACAACCCTTACTACTTTAGAGTTTGCTTTATCGATCCGTTCCAAGGTACTGTCATGGCCAATTACGCCTTTAATGAACTCGGCGCCAAGACAGCAGCTGTAATTCAAGACGTAACACAAGACTATTCCGTCGGTCTAAGCAAGTACTTTGTCGATGCCTTCAGGAAACTGACGGGTAACCAAGCGAGCATCGTCGAGATGTCTTCGTATAACACAGGAGACCAGGACTTCACAGCCCAGTTGACCAACGTAAAGAACAAGAAGCCCGATATCGTCTTCGCACCAGGTAACTACGGCGAGTCTGCCCTCTTGATCAGGCAAGCAAGAGAGCTCGGTATCGATGTTCCGTTCCTGGGTGGAGATACCTGGGAAGCACCAGAGTTCCTCTCCATCGGCGGCGTAGCAGTTGAGGGCGCCGTATTTAGCACACACTTCACCGCTGAGGCACCCGTCACAGAGGAATCCGAAGTGTTCTTAGCCGCGTACAGAGAGAAGTTTGGCAACGAAGCAAATGCATTCGCCGCCCTAGGCTACGATGCCTACATGCTAATCCTCGATGTGATCGAAAAAGCAGGTTCGGCCGATTCCCAAGCTATACGTGATGGGCTAGCTGCAACAGAGGGATTTGTGGGAGCCACAGGCGTGATTACTCTTGACGCGAACGGAGACGCCGTTAAGTCCGCCGTTATCAACCAAGTCGACGACGGAAAATTCATCTATCTAACGACAGTCGAACCTTTTTAGTCAATCTGAACATTAGGAGGACCTGACGTGGGTGACGTATCGATTTTCCTTCAACACTTGACCAACGGCATTTCCCTGGGCAGTTTGTATGCGTTGATTGCCATCGGGTACACCATGGTGTACGGAATCTTGCGGCTAATCAACTTTGCCCACGGTGACATTTTCATGCTCGGTGTATATCTCACGTATTATGGAGTAACGTACACATCCCTTCCCTGGTGGCTCGTATTCATCCTCGCTCCGCTCTTGACCGGTTTCATCGGCATACTCCTTGAGCGGGTAGCCTATAAACCTTTGCGGGGTTCTGCCAGGATCACAATTCTAATTTCCGCAATAGGCGCCTCCTTTCTTTTGCAGAACTTAGGGATCGTCATTTTTGGGGGAAGGCCTCGCGCCTTCCCCGTCCCTCAGATGCTCAACCGTGTTATTCGGCTCGGAGGCGTATCCATAAATATCGTTACCTTTATTATTCCCGCTGTAACCATTCTTCTTCTGCTTGGGCTTAACTACTTTACTACCAAGACCAAGACAGGCTTGGCCATGCGGGCGCTATCCAAAGACTATGAAACTGCAAGCTTAATGGGGATCGATATCAACAGAATCATTTCCATTACTTTTTTTATGGGTTCCTTCTTGGCCGCCATCGGCGGTATTCTCTGGGGATCTAGATACCCGCAGCTCATGCCGCTCATGGGCAGCATGCCAGGACTGAAGAGCTTCATTGCAGCCGTTGTGGGCGGCATTGGGAACATCTCGGGCGCCGTGATGGGCGGATTTATCCTGGGGCTGGGCGAGATCATGCTCGTGGCTTTCCTGCCTAGATTATCCGGGTACAGAGACGCTTTTGCGTTTGTCCTTTTGATCATCATTCTCTTAGTTAAGCCTTCCGGCTTAATGGGCGACAAAGTAACCGAAAAGGTGTAGTACTTCGACGGGAAAAAACTGCAGGAAGGTGTTAACCATGAGGGAGAAAAGCAAGACGCAGATTACCCTAATCATCCTGGTTCTAACAGTCCTAGGATTATTCCTGGCAAACAGGTATTTAGATGCTTACAAAGTCAGAATCATCAATCTCTCCGGCATTTATGTAACCTTGGGTCTGAGCATGAACTTAATTAACGGAATGACCGGAATGTTTTCTCTTGGTCACGCTGGGTTTATGGCCATTGGGGCCTACACCGTAGGGATTCTTACCATGCCGGTTTCTATGAAAGAAATGAACTTCTTCATGCAACCCATCGTGCCTTTCCTGGCCAATGTGGAGTGGGGATTCCTCCCTGCCCTCCTCGCTGCTGGACTCATGGCAGCACTTTTTGGAGTGCTGATCGGTGCGCCTGTCCTCAGGCTGACCGATGACTACTTAGCAATAGCGACGCTAGGTTTTGCCGAGATCATTCGGGTTCTTTTCACGAACACCCAATCCCTGACAAATGGAGCCCTAGGGCTAAAGGGCATACCGAACTACACCAATACCTGGTGGAGCTGGGGGGTGGCTTTAGTCACCGTTTGGTTTATCTCCTTCCTCATGAAGGGTACCTACGGAAAAGCATTCCTGGCTATCAGGGAAGATGAGGTTGCAGCTCGGGCCATGGGCGTGAGCCTATTCAAGCATAAGGTCATGAGTTTTGCCTTTGGATGTTTCTTTGCCGGAGTGGCCGGAGGACTTATGGCGGGCTTACTCGGTACGATCGATCCTAATATGTTTCGCATCACTCTTACCTTCAACATCCTGCTCATCGTGGTGTTGGGTGGCCTAGGCAAGATCGGCGGTACAGTCATCGCTGCCATCATTGTTACTGTAGGGATGGAGGCATTAAGGTTCTTGGATGAAGCGATGGATCTCGGTTTTGTCCAGATTAAAGGGATACCGGGAATGAGAATGGTCGTCTTTTCAATCATCCTGATTGCAGCAGTCATCGTGCGCGAAAAAGGGTTATTGAGAAGGCCTAAAGGGAGTTTTACCTATGTTAAAAATTGAAAACCTAACGATGCGATTTGGCGGAGTTGTGGCCTGCAACGAGTTTAGTGCTGAGATCAAGAAGGGGCAAATTGTTGGCCTAATTGGTCCAAATGGAGCAGGCAAGACTACGATCTTCAATGTTGTTACAGGTGTATATAAACCAACATCGGGTCGGATTCTCTTCAGCCCAGAGGGTAAGGAAGAACATCAATTAACAGGTCTTAGTCCTGATAGAATCGCCAAGGCCGGTGTGTGCCGGACGTTCCAGAATATTAGGCTGTTCAGCGAGTTGACTGTCTTAGAAAACGTCTTCATCGGGAACCACTTGCGAGTGAAGTCGGATGTCTTTTCTGCAGTCTTAAGGCTCCCCCATTACGTCGCCGAGGAAAAAAGACTGTACGAGAAATCCCTCTACCTCTTGGAGAAAATTGGCCTGCAAGACAATAGGAACGAAAAGGCCACATCCCTCCCTTACGGCATGCAACGAAGGCTCGAGATTGCCAGAGCGCTAGCAACAGATCCCAAGCTCTTGCTACTCGATGAACCAGCAGCCGGCATGAATCCCCAAGAAACCCGGGAACTTATCGAGTTTATCCGAGAGATCAAAGAGGAATTTGACCTAACAGTGTTCTTAATTGAGCACCACATGGACGTGATCATGGAGATCAGCGAGAAGATCTATGTTCTAGATCACGGTGTTCTCATTGCCGAAGGAAGCCCAGGCGAGATTCAACGCAACGAAAAAGTCGTGGAAGCCTATTTGGGGGTGGGTTAATGCTGGAAGTCATTGATTTACACGTCAACTATGGGGGCATCACTGCCCTACGAGGGATTCATCTGACAATCAAAGAGAACCAGATCGTGACGCTGATCGGTGCCAACGGAGCAGGAAAATCTTCTACCTTGCGGGCGATCATGGGATTGGTGGCAAAAGCGAAGGGCCAGATTCTCTACAAGGGCGACGATTTCACGCATTTGCCTACCAAAGACATTGTGGCTCGGGGAATTGCCATGGTTCCAGAGGGCAGGCGGGTTTTTGCAGACCTCACGGTGGAAGAGAACCTGATCCTCGGAGCTTATACCCGATCCGATCAAAAAGCCATCGCCAACGATATTAAGAGCGTCTACGATACGTTTCCCAGGCTGAAAGAAAGAAGCTGGCAAAAGGCGGGCACGCTGTCCGGCGGTGAACAACAAATGCTAGCCGTTGGGCGGGCGCTCATGGTCAATCCCAAGATTCTCATGATGGATGAGCCCTCCTTAGGTTTGGCACCCTTACTCGTGAAGGACATCTTCGATATCATTGATTTGCTACGAGAACGGGGTAACACGATCCTGCTCGTCGAACAGAACGCCAGAAAAGCTCTGGAGGTTGCTGATTACGCCTATGTGCTTGAAACGGGGCAATTGGTGCTGGAGGGGCCCGGAAAAACACTCTTAGAAGACAAAAGAGTGCAAGAGGCTTATCTCGGTGTTGCCCGATAACGAAGATATCGTAAACCCTCCTGGGATTTCCCAGGAGGGTTTTTTACCGGCTACTATGTTACCGACTTTGCTGGTGTTTTCTTCGCCGGTGAAACTTTCAACTTTCCCTTCGTTCTCGTAGATCAGCGATGCAATCAGCAGCCATCCGCTTATAGCGGGGGTCGCCACCGGTCATGGTGGAGGCTGCGCGGAAGTTCGTAAAGGCACCACGAGTATCCCCAAGGCGCAGGGCCAGTTCACCTAGGATCAAGTAGAGGGCCTGATCCCCAGATGAGCTGCGGGACTTGGTAGACATAGCTTCAGAAAAGTATTGCTGTGCCTGTGCAGCGGCGTCTAGGGAAAGTTCTTTCTCTCCTAGGTCCTCGTAGATCCAGACCAGGCGGAGCCAAAGATTTGCCCACTGCTCAAGGCTCGCTCCCACCTGTTCGAAGCTAAGCATGGCTAGATAGTACGATGTGATGACCTGATGCATAGTCCTAGGCACGTCAAAAGCAAAAGACTGCTCAGGCGGACTCTCCTTCCAAGCCTCTCTTCCCTTGGTAATAGCCGACTGGGAAAGCTTTGTATATTGCCGCTCAGGGTAGGCGAAGAGGCACTTCGGGCAAACCCAGATATAGAAGTAATTCGGTTCAAAATTGCGATAAATGGTACGCAGATCCGTCTTCTGCACCTCGAGCTGCAAGCGTGATGTACGAATGCGAGTTCCTGTAAAGCGCGTCTGACAAATGGGGCAATCCACATCTACCGAAAACAGATACTCCCCGTACTCTATTGGCAGCGGTTCATGATACTCCGGATGCCCCTCGGGCAGAATTCCTGGCTGCGCTGGGGTTGCTTCCTTTTGTTGTAGGCCCTGGAAAAATGCCATCTCCTTATTTTGAACTTTCTGGGCCAACTCGGACAACATGGAAAGAGCTACACGGGGCTGACTTGACAACACCTGGGCGCCGTGGTGCTTGGTGATATTAAGCGTCCTTACATTCGTCGCACAAATGGCATGGTAGGAATGGGGTCTGTCTGCAAAAAAAGCCACATCACCGAGAATGCCGCCTGCCCCTAAAGTAATTTGCTTGGCTCCCTGAGAGGCTACAATTGTTCCTTCCAATAAAACATAAACGGCCTCGGCTATGTCCCCCGGAGCAAATAAGATCGTTCCCCTGGGATAGCTCTGCACCTGATTTACAGTCACTGTTCCTTACCTCGTTCCTTGTTTCATGTTAATCCTCTATCTAAGTGTTCTGCTATCTTCATAGATTTCCTTTCCGGCGCTAAAAAAGGAAGACCTCCCGGTCTTCCTTTACTCGAATACATCTAGAACGATAAGAACTTAGCCTTTGGTGCGCTGCAAATAGGACACTTATCAGGTGCATCACCATCGTGGGTGTATCCACAAACGTCACAGACTTGAATGGTACCAATCAGGATATCCTTCTTCTCCATCACGGTCGTTTTCGCATCGTCATACATCCTAGCGTGAATCTTCTCTGCTTCCAAAGCATAGTGGGTGGAGCGAATGGCACCCTTTTCACCCTGTAGTTCGGCTACGGCCTTGTATGCGGGATACATTTCTTCAATCTCAAAGGTCTCCCCATCATAGGCATCTTGCAGGTTAGCTACGGAGTCGCCAATCCCACCGAGTTCCTTGAGGTGATTGCGAGCATGAACTAGCTCGGCATAGGCAATAGCCTTAAAGAGTTTCGATGCATTGGGGAAACCTTCTTTTTCCGCAACAGCGCTGTAGATTTGATACTTCATGTGGGCTTGACTCTCGCCCGAAAAAGCATCCCGCAGGTTCTGTTCGGTCATTTTTCTCATGGATAGAATTCCTCCCTTTTTATTGAATCACTACCAATAACTATACCATACCCCTACTTCACTGACAATTCTTTAATGCTATACATTCTCAACTGACTCAACCACTAAATGCTGTGGAAAAACATCTGTTTCACCCATTGTCTTGTGGGTAACCTGTGTATATTGTGGATTGTTGTATCGGTAGGATTCAACAACAAGCACTTTTGCTCAACAAAGTTGCACAGCCTGACGCAAGTATAGATTCAATCGCAGAGGGCGTGGAGAATTTCGTTGCCCTTCTTGCCCACTTCTTCCAGTAATCCCGCCTTCTTGAATGTATACGTCATTTTCTGGGCTTTGCCCCTTGTAAGGCTGGCCATCCTCGCTAGATCCTTATTCGTAAAGGGGCAGGGCAGCTCCAAAGGTAAGAGGCTCAGATAGTCTGGGGCGCCTCGAAAACAGCGCCGTTCAACCACTTCAGCTAGACTACGGTCAACAATACTCACACCTCGCCGGCGCCAGCTCCCCTTACCATCGTCACAGCGGATCTCCCGCTCCTTGATCAACACTGCCTCCACCGTCAAATGGGGATGGAGAATCAGGTGGGGAATGCGCAAAAGCTCCAAGAACAGATCGTAGACGTCTTCTTTTTTCGGCGACTTTCTTGTACTCAAAATTTCTCCGGTCTCCGGCGCGATCCTTACGATATCACGCCGCAAAACGATAGGATACACCAAGTGGACATTGTGACTATCCAGGAGTGTGGCAAGTTTCTTCTTGATAGACGCGAAATTACTCGTTTGGATCTCTACGAGGCGGTCTCCTTGCACCACATCAATCTGGTATCCGTCTACATGTCCCTCGACGATATCCCCAGGTTGCCGGTAGTATTCCTTTAGACTCGCGTGTAAAGAGCTTTCGTTTTGCGTACCTATCACAAAGCTCCACCCCAGATAAGCCAAACCAGGATATAACCGGTTGTGACAGCGGTTAGCGTATAGGGCACGCTCATGCGCATGAACTCGCCAACTTTGACCTCATAGCCCTCTTTCCTGAGGAGCCCAAGACCGGTGATATTGGCAGAGGCGCCGATGGGCGTTATATTTCCCCCGAGGGTTGCTCCAATCAGAAGACCGAAAGACAAGAGATACGGCTCCACACCCAAGATCGAGGCAACTCCGCCTACGACAGGGAGCATGGTGGCCACATAAGGAATATTATCCACAAAACCAGAAACTAAAACCGACATCCAGACCACAAGAGTATAGATGAGAAAGACATTGCCCTGACCAGCATCGACAATGAAGGCCGCAATCCGGTCAATAACTCCGACCTGGGTCAATCCACCAATCACAATAAACAGACCGATCAGGAGAAACAACGTGAAAAAGTCGATCTCCCGCAGAGTATCGCCTACCCATTTCAAACTATTGCCCTTAATTAAACCTCGCAGCAAACCTACTACCATGAGGGCAACACAGATCAGACCATTTGTGATAGCAGGCTTCCCAGAGATAAAAGAAGCCAGGATCAACAAGACCACCATAAAGACTAGGAGAAACGAGGGGAAGTAGTCCTTCACTTCGGTGCGCCCCTGGGCATTGACCTCGCCCTTCATAGAACGGAGCACCCAGTATAGAACGGCAGTTGCAGCAAGGGCACCAACCTGCACAACCCAGAAGATGCCGATTCGCCCCTTCGCGAAAAAGAAGTCTAGAAAGTCCATTCCGGCATAACCACCGAGCATGATCGAGGTGGCGTCTCCTACCAAGGTAGCGGCGCCCTGTAGGTTTGAGGCAATCGCTACGGCAATTACACTTGGAACCGGCGAGATACCCTGCTTTTTGGCCATACTGATGGCCACAGGGGCCACAATTAGCACTGTAGCCACATTATCAATGAAGGCCGAAATAAGGCCAGCGAACAAAGATAAAGCCAGCACGGCCCATCGCAGACTAGGCGTTTTCTCCACAATTAGATCTGCGAGTCGAGCAGGCATAAGAGATTCAATAAAGAGCGATACGATACCCATGGTACCCGAAATCATTAAGATAACATTCCAATCCACAGTACCCCCTGCTAAGTTTAGGGGAACAATACCTAAGATGATAAAGGCTCCTGCCGCCAAGACTGCAATATGCGCTCGAAAGCGCGGTAAGATCAGTAGCAGTATATAGGTTGCGGCAAACAGTGCAATGGCTAGCGTTTCCATAAATAGTTACACCTCTCCGATCGTGTGTTGGTCCTTCTAGAACCTGCCTAGGTCTTCGCCTTAAGGGAGGTGTATTCCTTTTTGCACACTTTCAAAAATACTACCGAGTTTGGCTGGGAAAATTTCCCTCCCGTGGTATAATTACTATAACATGAGATAGCGAGGTGAAAGTATGGACGTCATCCAAGTAGCTAGCCTTTCCAAGACCTATGGGCCGCTCCAGGCCCTAAACGATGTGTCCTTCAATGTAAGAGAAGGATCCGTTTTCGGCATTTTGGGTCCCAACGGTGCCGGCAAGACAACGGCCATGGAGTGTATGATCGGGCTCAAAAACCGCACCACCGGTGTGATCGAGGTCTTAGGACTTGACCCCGAAAAGCATCGCCACCAACTGTTCAATGATGTAGGTGTTCAGTTGCAAGAGACAGTGTATCAACGAGGAGCAAGAGTCTCTGAACTTTGTCAGCTGTTTTCCTCCATGTATGAACAGCCCCTTGATTACAAGGCGCTCTTGAAACGCTTTGAGCTAACTAGCAAGG
>Ga0265293_10005574_pt1 | contig 20889 bp, 20 predicted proteins | sample Munlanlewell138R_FD_192505 | JGI IMG/M metagenome (GOLD analysis project Ga0265293, IMG submission 192505) | Leachate microbial communities from a municipal landfill in Southern Ontario, Canada - Leachate well 138R | ecosystem: Engineered > Solid waste > Landfill > Unclassified | place: Canada... | reverse complement strand
TGCTATGCACTTAACACTTATACCAATAAAGGTTGAAGGTGTAGTTGTAGAGGTAGTAGGAACTATTATTAACTGTGATAGTATTATCGATCAGCAAGTGTCTGAAGACTTAAGGGTTATAGAAGAATTCAAAGAAACTATGCAGTTGTTACCAAACATTATCTTTAAAGCAGAAATCGATATTTAAGCTTTTTAATGAAGGTGCGCTTACACATGATCTTAGTATGATAACAGGTCCCATAAATGGTAAAACAATTGAGGAGATTTATCCTAAGGAATTATCAGACATAATGATACCTGCTTTCAAGAGGGCGCTTGCTGGTGAGTGTGTGCAGTTTTTATCGGAATACCAAGGAAGGGCATTCAATAATGTAGTAAAGCCAAGCGGAACAGGAAGCGATCAAATAGTTGGATGTATTACAGAGGTAACAGAGCAAAAGATAGCTGAAAAATCACTCATGCATTATATTAATCATGATCAGTTAACGGGTCTCCCAAATCGAGTATTATTTCATGATCGATTAACACAAGCTATTATTCATGCTGAGACAAATCATCAGAAACTGGCATTATTAATGTTTGATTTAGATAGATTTAAGCTAATAAATGATAGTTTGGGTCATGCTATTGGTGATATGATGCTGAAAGCAGTCGCGAACAGAATTGTGAAGAGTGTATCAAAAATCGCAACAGTCGCAAGAATAAGTGGTGACGGGTTTGCGATTGTATTAGAAAATATCTCTAATGAGGAAGAAGCAAGAGCTGTTGCGTCTGATATTATTCAATTTTTATCAAGACCATTTTTAATCAAAGGTCATGAGTTATATATAAGTTCAAGTGTGGGTATAAGCATTTATCCAAACGATGGTATTGATATTGATATGTTAATTAAGCGAGCTGACATAGCTCTCCACCAAGCAAAGGACCAAGGATCGAACACATATCAAAAATATAGATATGCGATGAATTCCAAGAATGAGAAGCGATTGAAACTAGAAAGTGACCTTCGCCGAGCAATAGAGCGTGATGAATTCGAAGTATTCTATCAACCGCAGACAGAAGCATCAAATGGTGAAGTGATAGGAATGGAAGCATTAGTCCGCTGGAACCATCCCCAATTAGGAAGGATAGCTCCGATGGAATTTATTCCTGTGGCAGAGGAAACTGGCATGATAATAGCTATTGGTGAATGGGTATTAAGGCAAGCTTGTATCCAAACAAAAGCTTGGCAAAATGAAGGTTATGAGCCAATTAAGATTAGTGTTAATTTGTCACCAAAACAGTTTCAACAAGAAAATTTAGTGCAAGTTGTAGCAGATATTTTAGAAGAAGTTCAATTAGATGCTAATTACTTAGTTTTGGAAATAACAGAGAGTATTAGTATGAATGATATTGATTTTGTAATCAAAACCTTAGAGGAGTTAAATGCCTTAGGAATACATGTCTCTATTGATGATTTTGGGACTGGATATTCTTCATTATTATATCTAAAAAGGTTTCCGATTCAGTCATTGAAGATTGATAGATCATTTATTCATGATATTACAGGGGACTCTGACGATGCTGCTATTGCACTAGCAGTTATAGCAATGGCGCATAGCTTAAATCTTACGGTAATAGCTGAAGGTGTTGAGACTGTAGAACAGTTACAATATCTCAAAAAACACCGCTGCGATAATTTTCAAGGGTTTCTATTAGGGAAACCGTTACCTGCGAATGATTTTGAACGATTATTCATGAGAAAATGCATATAATTTTTATGGAAAATGTAACAAATATACTGTGTATATTTAATGTTATCAGATTAGAATATATCGATGTATTATATGTTTAAAAGCATATTATAAATAGTCAAGTATGGTTTATACATGATAAAATGTATTTATGAGTAATAATATGTGAAAGATGTTATTTATGGAGGTAGATAATTTAATGAAACGAATAGGTTTATTTTTGTTAGTTAATATTTTAGTTTTGCTTACAATTTCAATTGTGTTTACTATTTTACCAATAGGAAATTATATATCTGATGGTGGTATAGATTATGCTACTTTATTAGCATTTAGTTTAGTTATAGGTTTTACAGGATCATTTATTTCTCTAGCTTTATCTCGTTGGATGGCAAAAATGATGATGAAGGTACAGGTATTAAATCCTGATGCTAATCTTGGTGCAGTTGAACGAAATCTAGTTGATAAAGTTCATCGTTTAGCACGTAGTGCTGGGCTTAGTGTAATGCCAGAAGTAGGTATTTATAATTCGCCAGAAGTAAATGCATTCGCTACTGGTCCAAGCAAAAACCGTTCGTTAGTTGCAGTTTCAACTGGGCTATTACAGCGTATGGATGATGATGGAATTGAGGGTGTGTTAGCTCACGAAATAGCACACGTTGCTAATGGTGATATGGTAACTATGACATTAGTACAAGGTATAATTAACACATTTGTTGTATTCTTGTCTAGAATTGCTGCCTTTGTGGTATCAAGAATGGTGAAGGAAGAATTAGCTAATATTGTACATTTTGCATGTATAATAATATTCCAGATATTATTCGGAATATTAGGAAGTATAGCTGTTATGGCGTTCTCTCGATACCGCGAATATCATGCTGATGGCGGTGGAGCTGATTTAGCTGGGAAGGATAAAATGATTCGAGCATTACAACAGCTTAAACAAAATGTTAGCATGGTTAATCAGGATCAAGAAGCATACCAAAGTCTTAAAATTAGCGGTGGTAAAGGTAAAATGCTCTCGTTATTTTCCTCACATCCTGATTTAGATGATAGAATTAATCGTTTACAACAAAGATAATAAATCTAAATAAAACAATAAGTAAATTATGAAAGCACTAGCAAACTCTTGCTGGTGTTTTTTTGTACTCTTATTTTAAAAATAGGCGCGACTTTTGCAGGAACTTGTTGGAAGTTGTCGAACCGTTATATATTGGTAGATTTCATTGCCATAATCTATATACAAAAATGTTATTTAAAATATATTTGGTAGGGAGGTTACTATTATTAGCAAATTATTAGAAAAAATTGTTAAGCGTAAACCTCCAAGTAAAACAGAAAATGTAGATAGCTATGATTATTTTATTGATGAAATAATTCGTGATGCTTATGAACTAAAGGCTAGTGATATTCACCTAGAGCCAGGCAAAAAGTATTATCGAGTAAGAATTAGAATCGATGGCAAGCTTTATGAGAGAATTAGCGGGTATATGGCAAATTTTCAGCATATGGTCAATCGAATTAAGTATTTGGCTAATATGAATATTGCCGAAAAGCGCGTTCCGCAAGACGGAGCAATACGTTGGCAGAGTCCATTAGTAGATATACGAATCTCAACTATGCCTACAGCATATGGAGAAAAATGCGTTATTCGTATCCTCGTGAGCCAACAGCTTACGGCGGATTTTACATCTTTAGGAATGCCTATCAATTGTAAGAACAACTTCTTAGAAATCCTTCGCAAAAATAGTGGATTAATCTTAGTAACGGGACCAACTGGGTCTGGTAAATCTACAACATTGTACACCTCACTTCATCATCTGAACAATTCACAGAAGAACATTATAACGATTGAAGATCCAATTGAATATATGATTGAAGGCGTTAATCAAATGCAAATTCATGAGCAGCGAGGAGTTACCTTTCATTCATCATTACGCTCGATTCTGCGTCAAGATCCGGATGTAATTATGATTGGTGAAATACGTGACAAGGAAACTGCTGATATTGCTATACGTGCGTCGTTAACAGGGCATCTGATACTAAGCACCTTACATACCAATGATTCTATAAGTGCTCTGTATCGATTATTAGATATGGGAGTTGAACCATATTTAGCTGTCCAAGGGATTGCAGCCATTATCTCACAACGTCTAGTAAGAAAGATTTGCACAGAATGTAAAGGAGAAGGTTGTGAAAGCTGTTATTTTACTGGTTATGCAGGTAGGACTGGAGTATTTGAATTACTCACGATCGATGATGAATTGGCAGAGTTTATTACTAGTAGGGGCAATGCACGAAATATAAGAGGTAATTTAGAAAAGAACAACTGGCAAGATATGCTTAGTCATGCACTTAAGCTCAAAGAAATGGGTGTTATTGATGAACGTGAGTTTCAAGAGCTTTATTACTCTGTTAAATAGCGAATACAGGCAATATACTTATCAGCAATTAGCAGATGTTACCTCGCAATTAGCAGAAATGTTAGAAGCTGGAGTAGATATTCAACTATCATTTTATACATTAAGTAAGTATGCATCTGGCAAGAAAATATTTAGAGACAATAAATGGCGGCAATTGTTAGAGGATGGTAAGGAGCTATCAACTGTATTTAAAGAATATAGATTTCCAAAGCTGTTTATAAATACAGTCATGTCGGGAGAACAAAGTGGTAGCCTCTATCAAAGCTTATTTTTGTTAGCTGATTATTATAATAAACTTGCTGAATTGAAAAACAAGTTAATTCAAGCGCTAATTTACCCATGTATGGTTATGTTGACGGTATTGTTTAGCTTATATTTTATGTTGCAATATGTTCTGCCAAATTTCCGTAACCTTTATCGAGGGTTAGGGCTCACGATACCTGAAAGTACGAAAATGTTATTTGAAATGCAAGCGTGGCTGATGATGTATCAGCATCAGCTGTTGCTAATAGTTGTTATTATTTCTTTATTTATATATTTGTCTATACGCATCACTAGTATTCGTCAATATCTATTGTGGATTGGTTTATATATTCCAGGGATTAAATTTTTAGTGCGTTATGTAAACACGCATATGCTAGTGATGCAATTATCAATGCTCATTAAAGGAGGTGTCTCTGTTCAAGAGGCTTTTCAGGATATTGACAAGTTATTTAGTGGACCAATTGTACGTCAAGTAAAGCAAATGAAGCATATGGTGCTATCGGGAATACCATTAAGCCAAGCAATAAATTCAATTAATTGTTTTGATATAAACATTAACAATTTTATAGAAATGGGTGAGTCTACAGGGCGTTTAGACGCCGCTTTTACCAGTGCAGAAGTTTATTATAACCAAACGATGAAAAATATAATTCAGTATCTTATGAAAGGAATAGAACCCATATTGCTATTGATAATGGGTGTAACTGTACTTTTTGTTATTATTTCAATGCTTTTGCCAGTATTTGATTTACTAGAAACACTTTAGAGGGAGTGAAGGTTATATGTTAAGTTATTACCAAGGAAATAATCATAAACATCAAAACAATAAATATCAGCATGGCTTTACCTTAATAGAGCTGATGATATCATTAACTATTATTATTATGGTAATGGCAATTGCAATCCCAAATTATCAGAAAGCTGGGGAAAAGGCGCAAACCTCTGGATGTTCAGGCAATCAGAAAGTCATTCTAGCGCAATTGGAAAGCTATTATCTTCATGAGAATAGCTATCCATTAATTGCAATAGCAGATTTTAAAAATACGATAGAAGAAGTAATTGGCATAGGCAATAAAGAGTATAGGGAATTTTTAAGTGATTTTGATATTGATGATAAGGTTGGAGATTCTCAGACGAATGTCCATGCTGCGTATCATGATATTGATAAAGATGTAACAGATAATAAGGGGAACTGGTATCCATTAGATATGGGTGTATTAAAGGATGAAGGATATTTACAAGATATTGTTATGTGTCCTAAAGGCGGTATTTATCTTGTTAAATTTAATGACAACGGGAGAATTAGTAACATTATGTGCTCTATTGATGGGGAGCTATAACGATAATGTATAATACTCGTGATATTATTATTCAAAACAAAATTTCCAATGAATATCTAAACAATAGTATAGGATTTACACTACTCGAAGTAATTATTGCAGTAACAGTTTTGTTTACAGTACTTATACCTGCATATCCTATTATTAATAATCAATATCAATCTATACTGCTAAAACAAGAGGTAAATAAACTAGCAACATATATTGAGACTGCTAGACAAGAAATAATACTAGAGAAAGAATCTAAAGATATACGTTTCTTACGTAGTGAGTTTCCTCATAGCTACAGAATTCGAAAAAATAATAAAATTATTGACACTGTATTTTTACCAGAAAGCATTAAGCTTTACACGAATATAGAAGAGAATGTTTTAGTGTTTAATAACTTAGGAATACCTAAAATTGGTGGGACAATACGTTTGACGAATATTAATGAACAATATCAAGAAATAATTATTCATCCATTTTCGGGTATTATAGAGATTCGATAGAGGGAGTAATTGTGAAAAATAATACTAATATAAATTTTGATAGTAATAGCAAAGGTTATATTTTGATAGAAGTGTTAATATCTGTGCAAATATTAGTAGTTATTACAATCTTTATTGTTACGATTGCAATGTATTATAGTTCTGTTGTTTATGAGAATGACAATAAGCAAACAGCTATGTATGTTTTGCAAACTGAAATTGAGCTATATATAGCCGAGCAAGCTACTAAAAGCAAACAATATGGAAATCTTATTGAAGAAAGCCGTTCTTATTATGTTAACGATAATGAACTTGATATATTAATAGAATTAGTATGGAAGCCAATAGATTCAAAGCTTGCCGGAATTAAAGGAACGGCTACTTGGGAAAGCAAAAATAAACCTCATTCTATGTCGTTTGCCACGAACCAATATATACAGATATTTAATTGAATACTTTAATAGACTATCAATGGAAGGGTGGTTACGATACTCAGTTATATTGTTAAATCTATACATAACAAACAAGGAATTAGCCTAATAGAGGTAATGATATCGATACAAATAATTATGATTATATTAGGATTGTTTTCTATGACATATATATTTTTGCTAGGAGAATGGCAACAGCACAATATAATAGAGCAACAATTAGCATATGAGCGGTCATTTTTGCAGTTTGTTACACATGATATTGAACAGGCAAGTTCTGCTAATGTTGCAGATGGCTATTTATATTTATTTATGGGCGATGGTATTAGCTACCGATATCATTTTAAACCATCGGAAAAGCGATTAGATAGAGGAATTAAGAAAATAGGATCAGCCAGCTACACTGGGCGGGTAACGGCTGCAGTTCAACTTGAAGATTTACACTATAATGTGTCAGAAGAAGGAATTGAATTAAAGTATAGGATTCTAGATTCTACAGAAAAGCTTCACTTCTTTAGGTTTAGAGGTAATTGATGTCGGTTTACTGCTAATAAGTATTTATAAGACAAAGAGTTGTTTGTATAAAAAAATAATTTATGGAGCTTTAAGCCTATGAATATTGATAATCAACATGGAAAAGTATTATCGATAGTGTTGGTATTTAGTATACTTGCTCAATTGCTAGGTGGTTATCTTCTTACGCAGGCAGTTAACAATAGAAATTTGTTACATTATGAGCAAATTCGTATTGATAGTAATTATTTAACAGAAGCAGCTTTTCAATTTATACTGTCTAAATTAGCTGATGACAAAAATTTGAGTGGTAATTTTGTGTATTCTATTGAGCAGATTATTCCTGATGGTATTAGTGCTGATAATGTGCAAGGCATAGAGGACGGAAATGTTAATATGGAGATTTATCCGTTTATTGATCAGCTTGAAGAAGCAGACAAGGAACTAAATGATGAATTGAATGAAGAGCTATATGAAGAATTAGCTGATGAATTGAATGAAGAACTGGAAGAAACAGAAGAACAATTAGATTATCAATATGTTAAAATATCTATTATTAACAATATTAAATATCGTATGTTAGATTTCGATGTAGAACATTCAGTATATGCAATAGTAAATGTGGAAACGTTAGCGATAATCAAGCGCGATTGGTATGATTTTACTTTAAAAAAATATAAATTAGAGTGATATATTTAATGTGGAAGTTATAAATGTTGTTTAACGATGGAGTGAATTATTAATGGGAAATACAGAGCTGTCAGGCAACCGTAATATTCGCAATATTTGTAATGATTGTAAGATATATTATTTAGTTGGAATGATGGGTACAGGTAAGACTACGATAGGTAAGCAATTAGCAAAGCATATTAATGGTGCTTTTATAGATTTAGATCATCATATAGAGCAATCAGCAGGGATTAGTATTGCTGATATCTTTGCTAAAGATGGTGAAGCAAAATTCCGTGAATTAGAAACGGATGCTCTTAAACAGGTTAGCAGTGAAGCCGAAGGATGTCTAATAGTTGCGACTGGCGGCGGCGCATTCCAGAAAGAGGAAAACTGTCGGATAATGTTCGGAACAGGGGCGGTAATTTGGTTGATTGCATCACCAATAGAAATTGCCAAGAGACTAGCCAATGATACTACTAGACCATTGCTTCAAGAAAACACACAGCTAGAATTAATAGAACGTATTGAGGGTATCCTAAGAGTTAGAGAAAACAACTATCGGCTCGCTGATTTACACATTATGACTGAAGGGAAGACGAAGACTGAGATAATTGAAGAAATAGTTTCCTCTATTTACTTCCAATAGATAAATATATTTTGACGAAAAGCCGTTTAAATAATAAGATTAAGAGGTTATACTAGTATAAATATGTATAAAGCGGTTCGTCACGTGGATTGAATGGGGGAGCACATAATGTGTGGTATATGTGGAGTATACTCAAAGGAAAATTACAATAATAATATAGAAACCTATGCAAATAGCAATAAACTTGAGCAGGAAAACCAACAATTATTAGAAAATATGACAAGCCAAATTATACATAGAGGGCCAGACGATTTTGGTTATCACATAACTGGACCTGTTGGTTTAGGATTTAGAAGATTAAGTATTATAGATTTAGCAGGTGGACATCAACCGTTATCGAATGAGGATGGAACAATATGGATTAGCTTCAATGGTGAAATATATAATTATCAAGAGCTACGTGATGAATTGGTTACGAAGGGTCATGTATTTAGAACTGATTCTGATACGGAAGTTATTGTACATTTATATGAGGAATTAGGAGCGAAATGCGCAGAGCGGTTACGTGGTATGTTTGCGTTTATGATTTGGGATGGAAAGCGTAATCGACTATGCGGAGCTAGGGATCCATTCGGAATTAAGCCGCTATACTATGTTGAAACTAATAAACGGTTTGCTTTTGCGTCTGAGATAAAATGTCTATTACAAGTTCCGGAATATACTGCAGAAGTTGATGAGCAATCATTTTTGAATTATTTAACCTTTCAGTATGTACCTGATCCAATGACAATGTTTAAGGATATTAAGAAGGTGCCAGCAGCGCACTTTTTTACGATAGAAAATGATGAGTTGAAGTTTGAACAATACTGGAGCGTTGAATTCAAACCTGATGAATCGAAGGATTTGTCTTATTTTGTTGAGGGAATTAGAGATGTAATGCGTGATTCAGTGAAAGCCCATTTAGTAAGCGATGTTCCGCGAGGAGCATTTTTATCATCTGGTATTGATTCTAGCAGTATTGTAGCATTAGTGAAAGAGATAGAAGACGTAAGCACATTTACGGTTGGATTTGATTGTGGTAAATATAACGAAACCGATTATGCACGAGAAACAGCTAATTATATAGGTACGAAGCATCAGGATTTAACGATTACTGCTGATATGTTTTGGACAAACCTGCCAAGGCTTATTTGGCATCAAGATGAGCCTGTAGCTGACCCGGCAGCCATTGCCTTGTATTTCGTTGCAAAGATTGCCAGTGAGCATATTACTGTTGTTTTGTCAGGGGAAGGTGCTGATGAAATATTTGGTGGTTATAATATATATCATGAACCTGAATCTCTTAAGCTATTTCAATATTTACCTCCAAGTATGCGGAAAGCCTTTGCAGATGTGGCAACTATTTTGCCAAATGGTATGAAAGGAAAGAGCTTTTTACAACGAGGTGCAAAAACTGTTGAGGAGAGATTCTTTGGTAATGCATTTATTTTTAATGAAGACGATAAAAGAAAGCTATCGTCATTAGATGAGCGCTTCTTCCAATATTATACGAAACCACAGGATATTACAGCAGCTATTTACCAAAGAGCTAAGGATTATGATGATGTTACTAAAATGCAATACTTAGATCTACATACATGGTTACCTGGTGACATATTGATGAAAGCAGACAAGATGACAATGGCTAATTCTTTGGAATTACGAGTTCCATTTTTGGATAAGCGTGTTTTTGAGTTTGCCGCTACTATTCCGACAAAATATCGAATTCATAATGGTACGACTAAATTTGCTCTGCGAGAAGCAATGAAACAAATACTGCCTGATCCAGTTGCTAATCGCAAAAAATTAGGATTCCCTGTACCGACACGTGATTGGCTACGAGCAGGATTTTATAAACCGGTTAAAGAGTTGATTAATGACAGTCAGACTGATCATTTACTAGATAAGCAAGTAGTATTACAACTATTAGAAATGCATAAATCAGGGAAAGTTGATGTTAGCCGAAAGCTTTGGGCAATTATAGTATTCATGATATGGCATCGAATTTTTATAGAAAAACGAGAAACATTTACTTCTACTGGACGTAAACGAGACTATATTGTTGCGGATTAAGTGGATCGGTTATTTTATAACAAATATCTGATTGGATATCTACAAAAAAGTAAGCAAGGTAATTAGTTGTTTGGAAGATATAGTTATTGGAATCTAAATGAATAGGCGATTCTATTGCCGGTTGGTTGATGTTAAAATTTTTCCTGTTTGTAATTATTTCGTTAAATAGAAAGTCAGGCAATGACTCGTTAGCAGATATATCAAAATATATTTTTGGTGTGTCTTCAATAAATAACATAAGCGGACCAATATGATGAATTTGCTGATTTTGGCTTTTATCTAACACATATGATAATGAGAGTGGATTAGTGATTATAGTTTCTTCTATTAGAGTATAGGAAGCTTTACTTAATGAGTTGTATTGTTCTGTAAATATATTGTAGCCGATAATAATTTCTGGGTTATCTTTACAGGTAACCCATTCTATATATTTATCATCTTCTAAATGATAAATGTGATTAGTAGCGGCGGTTGGTAACGGTAAATGTATGATGCAGGTAATTATCAATATACATATATGTTTTTTCATTGATTTGCCTCCTATTTAACGAGCATTTTATCTCAACAGTGTTACTAATATACTATTTCATCCCAAGGAACGTAATGGTCATAATTACAGATATCTGCGAGCAGAACTATGATTTTTTAAGTGAGAGACTATAAACTAGCTTAGCATTATTTAAGTGAAAAGTTTGTATGTTCTTGTAGGTGGGTAATGGGAAAATTTCGACTTTATTTTATAAATAATGCTAAAGATTATTGTGTAAATAGAGGAATGGGAAGTGAAGGGTGTTATGAAAACAAAAATTGCTGTATTTGATTTTGATGGTACTTTATATCCGTTTGAAACGTTTACTTTTTTAGTAAATCAATTAAAGAAACAATCATCATTTCGTTCGAGATATTATTTGTTTAATGGGAAATTTCTAATTACCTATTGCTTATATAAATTAAAGTTTATTAGTAAAGTACAAATGCGTGAACAAGCTTTATTGAAGTATATTGGTATATTTAAAGGATTGACAGCTACAGAAATTGACGAATTCTTTACTTCTGCGTATTTAGATATGAAGGATAGAGTTAATTCAACGGTATTAAAGGAGTTACAGCGGGCTAAGGCTGATGGGTATAAAGTGATAGTTGTATCTGGAGCAGTAAAACCATTACTTGAAAAGGTTTCTCAAGATATAAAATTTGATATCGTAATTGGTTCGGAAATACCAATTCGAAATGATAAATTTGATGAGCTTGCGAAGCTTGAATATATACAAGGTGACCTAAAAGTACAAAAATTAAAAGCAGCAGTAGCGGGAGAGGATATTGATTGGGAAGCAAGTATTGCATATGCAGATAGCGAATCTGATTTACCAATACTAAGCGTTGTCGGCAACCCGGTCTGTGTTGATCCTGATGAGAAGCTATTAGAGGTTGCCAAACAACGGAATTGGAGAATTATTTAATTGAATTTTTTATAGTTATACCATGTAGATCATAACCATTGAGTAGGGACTTATTTCAACGCGTGGGCTAAATTGCCATTTTACTTCATCAATTCGTTGTCTTTTTTCAAAATTTAATAAATCAATTTCATTTATAATTTCTAAATCTATCCGATTTTCAATCGTTTCTTCGGACTGACATATTTGATCTTTGCAATCGTCTGATTTACATGTGACATCGTCTAGGTTATTTGTTATATCAGTAAGTTTTTTTTGAAGATCAAGTAATTGCGAGTCATAATATGATTCTATTTGACCGATTTCCTCGATCATATTATTACTTGCTTGTGCTGCCCATTGATTGTCGAATTCTGTTACATAATTACATAGATCTTCCTCCATTATTGAGATAGCACTATCAAAGCTAATAGATGGTTGTCCAAGTAAACTTGCATGCGGATTAACTTCTGTTAAGGGAAACATTTTTACATTATTATAGAAATTACGATAGAGTTGTCCGTTTTCCAGATTTATTCCTAAAGAGTAGAGATGGTCTTGTGTTTTATCAGCAATTAGTGATACCCGCATATTTATGAGTAAATATGGTCGCAATATAGAACGGCTTAGCTGTGACTTAGGCGGAAAGTATTGATATAATTTACCGATTTTACCTCTTCTGCGTGCCGAATTTAATATGTTGTGAAAGCGAATTGAACCTAATGTGATTAACTCACAATCAATATCGTCGGGTGGGTCGACTTTTGGGTCAAAGGCAAGATGTAATGTTGTAGGCTCTGGCTGTTGACCAAGTGATTCTATATACATCCAATAATAAGGGCGATGGGTAAGTTCTTTATCTACATCTATGGGAATTTTTACGGAAAATATTTGGCTATTTTTATCACTTATAATTTCTGAATTAACTGCTTCGAAATATCGTTTTACATAATGATCAGTGGAAAATGTCAACTGAGCCACTCTCCTTTTGCAAATCTTCTTTAGCTTGTATAATTTTTTCACCAAGTTCATTAATTTTTGCAGTTAATTCTTCTTTGGTTTGTGTGCCATACACAATCTCTAGTAGGTTAGATTCAAGTTTTTGCCCTTTTGGCATTTTTAATTTAGTTAGAATGCTATCCAACTCTCCGATTACCATTTCGAACATATTGATTTTTTCTTGTAATAGGTAGAGAATATGCTCTTCAATTGTATCTACTGTCGAAAAGTTATAAATATGAACATCGCGCGATTGTCCTAATCTATGAACTCGGCCAATTCGTTGTTCAATTCGCATTGGGTTCCATGGCAGGTCATAATTGACGATGTTATTGCAGAATTGAAGATTAATTCCCTCGCCACCAGCCTCGGTTGCAACCATTACTTGTGCACGACTAAAGAATAAATCCTTCATCCATTCTTTTTTTCCTCTTTTGAAACCACCGCGATAAGGAACAGACGATATTTGGTGATGCGCAAGATACATCTGTAGGAATTCTTGTGTTGCTCTATATTCTGTAAACACGATAACCTTGTCGTTGATGTTTTTAATAATTTCTACTAGTCTTTGAGCTTTCGTTACTTCTTTTACAGTACGACTGATATCTAGGATGCTACGTATTTCTAGCTCTAGCTCGCTTCCGGTTGCTACATTTTTAAGCATGTTTACCAAAGTGACAAAGGTAGCATCTGAGCTGCTACACACTTCTCGTTGCAGCGTAAGCAGTGACAGCATGTTTAAATCACGATGTTTACGAATAAAGTTAGTAACTGCATCATATAGATTTCTCTCAGGCTCGGACAGTTCAACTGTGATTGTATGGACATGTCTATCGACAAATTCAACACCACCATCACGTCGTTTGTTACGAATCATTACCTTATCAATAATTTTTTTGAGCTCATCTTTATTTTTAGGTTTGCGTTTCTGTTCAACAAAATTTTGTAGAAAGGAGTTGTAACTACCAAGTTGACCTGGCTTTAATAAGGTAATTAAATTAAATAGTTCATCAAGACTGTTTTGCACTGGGGTGGCAGTCAGTAACAAACAATATTTTTTCTTTATTTTGTTGATATTTTGCCAGTTTTTAGTTTTTCGATTTTTTAGTTTATGTGCTTCATCAACTATTAGCATATCGTATTCTTTACTAAGGATGATGTTCATGTGATCATCACGTTTTGCCGTGTCTATTGAAGCAACAACAATATCGGCATCCCAAGAATAATGTTTGCGCTGTGCTGTGGCAGGAATGGCGAATTTCTCATTTAGTTCTCGTGTCCATTGCAGAACCAGCGATGCTGGTACTAATATTAGAACTTTTTTGACTAATCCACGCAGCATATATTCTTTCAATATAAGACCAGCTTCGATAGTTTTACCTAACCCTACCTCATCGGCGAGAATTGCACGCCCACGCAATTCACTGATTACTTTTTGCGCAGTTTTAGTTTGATGAGGATAAGGTATAACCTGTGGTAAATGTTTAATACATTCTAGTTGGTGGAAATCCTTGGCCATCAATAGCTTTTCTGCTTCATGACTAAGCTCGATTAATTGCCATGAATCTGTTCTACTATTAGACATATAGTCATTAAATTGAGTATAAAGATTGCGATTTATGTAAATAGGAAATAGTTCAGTTTCCTTAAGAATCTCCATTGCCCTACCTCCGATTTTGATATAAATAAAAAGTCTATAATAATATGTTAGTGTTAGCTAAATTATAAGAATTTATGCTTCAGTCAATTGTCATTGTTTTACACTAATTTATTTGATATAATTTCGAGTAACAAGCATGGATAATAGATGTCTGCTTAACTCTAAGTGAATATTGTGGATGATTATCAAAGGAGAGCACGGATTAGCCGTCGCCGAAGGAGCAAGGAGATCAATAATCCAATGATCTTTGAATCTCTCAGGCAATTGTACTTTGATATGACGCAACTCTGGAGAGCGCTTTTAAAGCCACCAAAGGGGTAATTATAAACTCTCAGGTACAAGGACAGGGGAAAAGGGATACTTTTTTCTGCGTGTTCTTTTTTTTATATATTTATGGCAAATGATATATATATAGAATTATTTTTTGTATAGTAAGAAGTTACATAGAGATCTAGTAGCTACATAACTAAAGTTTTAGAAGTTTCATTATAAATAATTTAGAACTTAAATTTGTAGGAGGAGGTATGTGAATGGAAAAATTGAATAAAACACCTATTTATAACCTTTATGATTCTTATGGAAGTAAAATAATTGACTTTGGGGGTTGGGCGTTACCGGTACAATTTAAAGGCATTATCGAAGAACATAATAATGTTAGAGAAAAGGCAGGTCTATTTGACGTTTCACACATGGGTGAAATTAATGTGAATGGTGTCGATGCGGAGAAGTTTTTGCAACATTTATGTACTAACGATATTGCCGTTGCAGAAGTAGGTCAAGCAATTTATACATTCTTCTGCTATGAACATGGAGGCGTTGTTGACGATTTAATAGTATATAAAATTGCAGATGACTCTTATATGCTAGTTGTTAACGCTGCTAACACAGACAAAGATTATGAATGGATATTAACACAGTTACAAGTTGGAAATTGGCAGGTTGATGTCAAAAATGTGTCTGTTGAAACAGCTTTGCTAGCATTACAAGGGCCGAATGCACAAAAAATATTACAAAAGTTAACAGAATACGATATATCTTTAATAAAAAGATTTAGATTTATCAAGGATTTATCTGTTGCGGGTTTTCCAGCGTTAGTTTCTAGAACTGGTTATACCGGTGAAGATGGATTTGAGCTTTATGTGGATCACGATGCTGCACGAACTTTGTGGAGCAAGATTTTAGAAATAGGTGCTGAGGATGGTGCAATGCCGATAGGACTTGGAGCCCGTGATACTTTACGATTAGAAGCAAATTTACCATTATACGGTCATGAATTAAGTACAGATATATCGCCTTTAGAAGCTAATCTTAATTTTTTCGTTAAACTTAATAAGACTGATTTTATTGGTAAAGAAGCTCTTGTTAATCAGAAACAAGCTGGAGTTTCGAGAAAATTAGTCGGTTTTAAAATGCTTGATCGTGGAATTCCGAGATCTGATTATCCGGTTTACGTAAATAGTACGGAAATAGGGAAGGTTACTTCAGGTACTTTTGCACCTACATTAAAGGGAAATATCGGGATAGCGCTAATAGATGTGGAATATAGTAAGGTTGGAACTATTATAGATGTTGGCATCCGAAATAAAAAATTAAAAGCAGAGATTATACAAATGCCATTTTATAAAAGAAAATAAGGAATATTAATAATTAAATAAATTATTAGGAGGTAATGTGATGTTAGAGTTAAGAGACAATTTAAAGTACAGCAAGGAGCACGAGTGGGTAAAGGTAGAGGGTAATCTTGCTAGGGTTGGAATCACAGCTTATGCGCAAGATTCGTTAGGAGATATTGTGTTCGTTGAATTACCAGAAGTAGATCGAGAAGTAGCTGCTAATGATAATATCGGTGTTGTAGAATCGGTTAAGGCTGTATCAGATATTTATGTACCTGTAAGTGGCAAGATTGTTGAAGTAAACGATGAATTGAACGATTCACCTGAAATCATTAATGAATCACCATATGACGCTGGATGGATATGTGTGATCGAACTTAAGGATGTTAATGAGCTCGATGATTTACTAACGGCAGAGGAGTACCAAGCATTTACCGAAAGCGAGGACTAGGATATGGGACATCGTTTTATTCCAAATACTGATAAAGATCGAATTGCTATGCTGAAAGACTTAGGGATAGATTCAGTTGATAAACTATTTGAAGTTATTCCGGAAGGGCTTCGCATACAAGATGCTTTACATATTAATGATTCTATGACTGAAGATGAGTTAGTGAGTCATATGAATAAGTTAGCTAACAGAAACACTACGACTGATAATAATGCTATCTTCTTAGGAGCTGGTGCTTATGATCATTTTATTCCAAGTGTCGTGAAGCATTTAGCGTTTCGTTCGGAATTTTACACTGCATACACACCTTATCAACCAGAAATATCACAAGGTATATTGCAGGCTATTTTTGAATATCAGACAATGATTAGTAACTTAACTGGTTTAGAAGTAGTAAATGCATCAATGTATGATGGGCAAACTGCTTTAGCTGAAGCTGCAACTATGGCTTGCGCAAGCACAAACAGAAAAAAAGTGCTTGTGTCAGAAGCTATTCATCCAGAAGCTAATGATACTCTGCGCTTATACTGTAAAGGACAGTCGATTGAAGTAATAGAAATACCTGCAATTAATGGTGAAACAGATTTAACAGAGCTAGCAAGCCTTATAACTGAAGAATTTGCGGCAGTAATAGTTCAATATCCGAATTTCTTCGGGGGCATCGAGGATTTACAGACAATAGCAGATGTTGCACATTCTAAGAAGGCGCTATTTATTGTATCAGTTAACCCGATTGCTTTAGGTTTACTACAATCTCCGGGTGAACTTGGTGCAGATATTGTGGTTGGAGAGGGGCAACCATTAGGAAATTCATTATCTTTTGGTGGGCCATATCTAGGATTCTTCGCTACGTCAAAACAGTTTATGAGAAAGCTACCAGGTAGAATTGTCGGGCAAACGCTAGATGGAAATGGGAAACGGGGCTATGTGCTTACACTTCAAGCTCGTGAACAGCATATACGCAGGGAAAAGGCAACATCTAACATTTGCTCAAATCAAGCTTTAAATGCTTTGCTAGCAGCTATATATTTAGCAGCAATAGGTAAGCAAGGATTCGCAGAGTTAGCAAATGTAAATATGCAAAAAGCGCATTATTTAAGTGAACGTCTAAAAGCAATTAAAGGTATAGAAATGCCATATAATATGCTGTTTTTCAATGAGTTTGTAATTAAGCTTCCGGTCGAGATTGGTTATGCTAATCAGAAACTAAGAGAGCAAAATATTATTGGAGGCTATGACTTAGGGAAAGTAGATGTAGCATTAGAAAATCATATGTTAATTGCAGTTACAGAAAGACGCACAAAGGAGCAAATGGATCAATTTGTTTCGGTATTGGAGGCGTGTATATGACACAGTCATTAATATTTGAAATATCCAGTGAAAATCGTAGAGCAAGCACTATTCCTAAGGTTGATGTCCCAGCTCAACAGGTTGATAAATTAATACCTGCAAAATATTTACGAACACAGCCAGTTGATTTACCGGAGGTAAGCGAAGTTGATTTAGTTCGACATTATACAGCGTTATCTAGCAGAAATTTTGGAGTGGATAATGGTTTCTATCCGTTAGGCTCATGCACCATGAAGTACAATCCTAAAATCAATGAGGATATGGCAAATTTAGCCGGATTTGCTAATATTCATCCATACCAAGAGCAAAATACTGTACAGGGCGCACTTCAGCTAATGTATGAATTAGCCTCTGATTTAGCAGAGATTACTGGAATGGAGCAGGTTAGCTTACAACCAGCCGCTGGGGCGCATGGGGAATGGACCGGATTGATGATGATTCGTGCATACCATGAAAGTCGTGGCGAAGAACGCAAAAAGGTTTTAATACCTGATACTGCGCATGGTACTAACCCTGCCAGCGCTGCTGTAGCAGGCTTTGATATTGTTACTATTAAGTCTAATGAAGACGGCGGTGTAGATTTAGATAATCTGCAACAGCATTTAGATAATCAAGTAGCTGCTTTAATGCTCACAAATCCTGGTACACTTGGTATCTTCGAAAAGAATATAACTCAAATAGCTGGGTTGGTTCATCAAGCAGGTGGTTTACTGTATTATGATGGTGCGAACTTAAACGCTATTATTGGTAAAGCTCGTCCGGGTGATATGGGCTTTGATGTCGTGCATCTGAATCTACATAAAACCTTTGCAACACCACATGGTGGCGGTGGACCAGGAGCAGGACCAGTAGGTGTAGCGAAGCATTTAGTGCCGTTTTTACCTGTTCCAAGGATTGAAAAGGACGAAGATGCTTATTACCTAAATTACGATCTTCCATTATCAATTGGTAAGGTGAAAGGCTTCTATGGAAATTTCGGAGTATTAGTTCGTGCGTATGCGTACATTAAGTCAATGGGCAGAGAAGGATTACAAGCAGTAGCAGAAAATGCTGTCTTAAATGCTAATTATCTAATGCACTCCTTGAAAAATTATTATCATTTACCATTTGATCAAACTTGCATGCATGAATTTGTTTTATCGGCCACGAACCAAAAGAAAAATGGTGTTCGTGCTTTAGATATAGCAAAAAGATTATTAGATTATGGATATCACCCACCAACAATATATTTTCCGTTATTAGTTGATGAAGCGATGATGATTGAACCGACCGAAACTGAAAGCAAGGAAACATTAGATCAATTTATCAAAACTATGCTAACTATTGCACAAGAGGCTGAAGATAACCCAGAGCTAGTAAATTCTGCACCACAAAGTACAGTTATTAGTAGACTTGATGAAGTAAGTGCTGCAAGAAAGCCTATCGTAACATGGAAGCCTGATATTGAATAATCCTGACATTTAAGCGACTATATAGCTATATACTGAACAAATAACTTTTACGATGCTACGATCTAGTATTTATAAATTTAATAAGTCTAATTGAAATTGTAGGAACGAAAATTAGGGAAGCGAGCTCATCATAAATGTTAGATAAACTAGATGTGTGTCCAGAATTAGCTGAATTATTAGATAACTGTAGGGAAGTGCGAAATCGGCACTTCCCTAATAGTATTCAATTTGATTATCCAGCAGGGACACCAGCTATCAGTCTTACAGGAACAGACTGTGACTTAAATTGCGCTCATTGCGGTGGACATTATTTACAAGGAATGCTAGATAAAGATGAAGCAATCAATCAGTTTCAGCGTATTCCAAGCAAGTCATGTCTAATTAGTGGCGGTTGTAATCATCAAGGTGCAGTAGATATTAGTCAAGAAATTGCATCAATAAAAGCTATTAAAAATTCGCTAATTGGTAAACAGCGCATCAATATGCATGTTGGAATTGTTGAAGGAGAACAGTTAGAGCAGGTAGTACAATTGGCTGATGTGATTTCGTTTGATATTGTTGGTGATGACCAGACGATATCAGAAGTGTATCGAACTGGACATTCAACAACGGATTATGAGAACTGCTATATAAAGCTTAAGAAGCGGGCAAGTGTAATTCCGCATATTTGCATTGGGCTACGGGGCGGGCAGCTAGGACATGAAATGAAAGCATTAGAGATGCTAAAAAAGCATGGTACTGAAGCTATTGTATTTATAGTTTTTATACCAACTAAAGGAACGGAATATGCCGACTGCTTACCACCTGATTTATTGAAGACAGTTGAGATTATTGCTAAGGCTAGAATTATGTTCCCAGATATCCCTATCGCCTTAGGATGTATGCGTCCTAAAGGAAGTTATAGAGCCAAGCTTGACTATTTATCAATATTAGCTGGTATTAATAGATTAGTAATCCCCACTAGCCCTGCTAAACAATTAGTAAATACTTTAGGTTATCAGGTTACAACTGGAGAGGAGTGTTGCGTTCTATGAAAATAAAAGTTTCAGCAGGCACTCTTAGAGTATTAGGACAAAATCGGATGCAAATTGATGGTATGCCTACTACGGCTTATATGCTAGTAGATGGAGCGTGCAACAATAGTTGTAAGTTTTGTTCGCAGTCTAGTGCAAGTACAGCAAACAAGAAATTGCTTAGTAGAATATCTTGGCCTGAGCAACAATTTGAAGATATTGTAGAACAATTGGGAAATGCTCATACTGAGCAAAAGCTAAAAAGAGCATGTATTCAAGTTGTTCATAATCATAATGCTAAAGCTATGGCAAAAAGCGCTGTCAAAACACTTAAGGATCAATTAGCAATGCCAACTTGTATTTCGGCAGATGTTG
>Ga0265293_10005573_pt1 | contig 20891 bp, 16 predicted proteins | sample Munlanlewell138R_FD_192505 | JGI IMG/M metagenome (GOLD analysis project Ga0265293, IMG submission 192505) | Leachate microbial communities from a municipal landfill in Southern Ontario, Canada - Leachate well 138R | ecosystem: Engineered > Solid waste > Landfill > Unclassified | place: Canada... | reverse complement strand
CAGCCGTTTGCTACCGGGGTAAACTGAATATAACCATCTATATTATGATAGATAACTTCCTTGATTGTATTGGGGAATTGGTTACTCTTCACTCGGTTTACAACCACGGCTCCTACCGCTACCTTGGTTTCGTAGGGTTCTCCCTGCGCTTCAGCGGTAATTAATCTGGCCAGTAGATCCAGTTCATCCTCTGTCTTAGCCTTGGCGGGATTTGTTTTTGCGGGACTTGTTTTCGCCGGACTGGCGGTTAGCAATTCCTTCTCTGGAATGGCTTCGGCAGTGTTTACTGTCTTTGGTGTTTCTGCAACCTTGGCTGTAGTTGTCGCTGTATCAAGGCGGTTCGTGCCGCCCCTTCCTGCCATGTACATATTCGTAGGCGGGTCATATGGTTCATTAGTAATATTTTTTAGATCCTCCCCAGGCTTCGAATTGTCAATTGCGGTATCGATCTGATTTTCTGTTACATGGGACTTGTCCTCTACGGAGACTTGATCCAGCATTTCCAAGGGGCTCATAATCATGGCAAAAGATGTGCAGAGCACGAGGCCGGCGACAAATAATATTGATTGCAAACGTCTATTCATATGTACCTCCGGTATAAGGCAGGGTAAATTTGGCTATAGCATGATTTTATTATAAAAGCGTACAAGATTCTATTGGAAACTCCTGGGAATATTGAGGTGTAAAAACACATCCCTTTCCTCAAAAAATCTGGTATAATGAATGTATTAAACAAAACCCGTCAAGACGAAATTTCAACAGGATAGAATTGTAGCTCGTCTACACAGTAGAGCGTGCTTTTTTCATGCGAAAGAGAGAGTAGTATATTTTGTTTATAGAAGAATAGATGAGGTAGAAATAATAAATGTGTACATAAGCATACAAGGAAGGTTGAGGTGGATCAGTGCTAAAGCTGTTATTAGCAAAGCTTAAAGAGTCTCTCTTTTCGGTGATTCCGATCATCGTTTTAGTTTTGATATTGAACTTTACAGTTGCTCCCATGCCGTTTTGGAGCATACTCCTGTTTCTGGTAAGCGCCCTGGTAATGACGTTGGGCATTACCCTATTCAATTTAGGTGTGGACGTTTCCCTGATTCCAATTGGGGAGCATATCGGTTCCACCATGGTAAAAACCAGGAAATTGCCCTTTATAATCGTTTTAACGTTTGTGATCGGTATCTTTATCAGTATGGCAGAGCCGGATTTGCTGGTTCTGGCGGGACAGATAAACGGCGTGCCGAACTCCACCATCATCATCACAGTTTCTATAGGAGTGGGACTGTCGCTTGTAGGCGCTTTTTTGAGGATTTTATTTCAATTACCACTCTCTTTTATATTAATTGGCTGTTATGCCCTTGTATTCATACTCTCAACATTTACAGGAAAAGAATTTGTATCTGTGGCCTTGGAATCGGGAGCAGTGATAACAGGACCAATTGTAGTTCCTTTTGTAATGGCACTCGGGCTGGGTCTGGCATCCATTCGTGGGGATAAAACAACAGAGGAGGATAGCTTTGGCCTCGTTTCCATCTGTCTCGTAGGCCCGATTATTACCGTTTTGATCCTGGGTATGTTTTACGAGCCCTCCGGAGGGAGTGCAATTACCATTCCTGAGATTCAATCCATGCGGGATATCGCCTCGTTATATAACTCCAACTTCTTTGAGTATTTTAAACAAATTGCTGTAGCTTTGTTTCCCATGCTCTTCCTCTTTGCTATCTTTCAGATTGTTAAATTACGGCTGGCGAAGGAGACCATACTCCAAATCAGCTCCGGAACCATTTACACCTATATGGGCCTGGTATTGTTTCTGATTAGCGTAAACGTCGGCTTTATGCCGGCGGGTTACCAGCTGGGAAACGTCTTAGTAGAGAGCAGCAGCCCCTGGATTTTGATTATTGTGGGCATGGCCATCGGTTACTTTGTAGTAGCGGCAGAACCGGCGGTTTTTGTTCTAAAGAGACAGGTTGAGGAAATCACAGCGGGTGCAATTTCTGCAAAAGCCATGGGGATCGGCCTATCCGTTGGTGTTGCCGTATCCGTTGGCCTTGCCATGGTGCGTGTGATAACCGGATTATCGATTCTCTATTTTGTCATCCCGGGCTATGCATTTGCGCTCATACTCACTTTTTTTGTTCCGCGACTCTTTACTTCAATAGCATTTGACTCCGGAGCTGTCGCCTCCGGGCCATTGGCGGCAACCTTCATGCTTCCCTTTGCCATAGGGGCTTGCGATGGGGTGGGAGGGAATGTCTATGTCAGCGCATTTGGTATCGTTACACTGGTAGCCATGATGCCGGTTATTACCCTCCAGCTGTTCGGTCTGGTCTATGCGATCAAATCTAAGGCTGCAGCCAGCAGAGCCGAGCTTATCGTTGAGAAGGATACGATTATCGAGTTCGACTCAGAGCCAATAGATAAATAGAAGGAATGGCTATGGGAAATATGGAAAAACGTGGACTTAAAAAAAACCATGCTGTATAATATCAACCAATAACTACATGTGAACGAAGAAACGGAGGACATGATGTTAGATAGTTCGGAGCTTAGACTGGAAGCGCTGATTACAATAATGGATAAAGAGCTGGATGATGTTCTGATAGATTTATATGAAGACAACAAGATTCCCTTTGCCCTGTTGACCTATGGCCACGGTACAGCCAAGTCCAGAATCTATGAGATGTTAGGTTACGGCGGGCCAATGAAGATAGTTTCAATCAGTATTAATACTAATAAAATGTCGAACTTTATTATGAACAAGCTAAACGAGGAGATTGATCTTAGCAGACCGGGAACAGGGATTGTTTTTACCGTTAGCCTGAGCAGTATAAGCGGAGTGTTATCTGAAATTTGTAGAAAAGTGAATGAGAATATAGAGATAGGAAGTGAGGATATGAACGTAACAGCAAAGAAACCGTATCAGTTGATCATGGCTGTTGTAAACAGCGGACACTTCGAAAAGGTTATGGAGGCGGCAAAGGATGCAGGTGCCAACGGAGGAACATTGGTCCACGCCCGTAGCTTAGGTTCGAAAGAGGCGGCAAAATATCTTGGCATCACCGTTCAGCCGGAAAAGGACCTGGTCATGATACTAGCTCCCCAGGAAAAGAGGCTGGCGATTATGGATAGCATTATAACAGCGACGGGATTAAATACGGAAGCTATGGGAAGTTGCTTCTCCTTACCTGTAAATAGTATTATGGGTATGGAAGCTGCTCTAGATAACTTTGACGAGTTGTAATCGATAATTAAAATGCATTATATAGGGCTTCTGAATTTTCGGGAGCCTTTTGTTGTTTCCTGGGATAGTTGTTGCTATAATGCTAAGGGGGCACTTATGAAAATAGTATTTACGGATATAAAAACACTGGGGTTTGACGTAAACGTATCCGGTTTAGAAGAACTGGGAAGGGTTAAAATCTACGACGGGATTCCGGATGATGATATCAGCCAAGTGTTATCCCGGGAACACCCGGATGTTTCTGTCATCGTTACCAACGACAGCAATTTGCATGGGGAAAATCTGAAGGATTTAGCCGGGCTCAAACTCATCTGCCAAACAGGAACCGGCTATGACAACATAGATGTGGATTACTGTAGAGAACAAGGGATCGCGGTAACAAATGTTCCGGGATATGCAGGGAACAGCGTTGCGCAATTCACTTTTGCCATGTTCTTTTATCTCCAATATCATTGCAGATACTACGATGATTTTATAAAGTCCGGACAGTATTCCTCGGAAGTTCCGGAACATTATTCGGAGCACGAGTTCTACGAATTAGAGGGCAAAACATGGGGAGTCATCGGCCTTGGCGATATTGGCAGGAGAGTGGCCAAATATGCGGAAAGCTTTGGGTGCAAGGTAATATGGTATTCCGTAACCGGCAATGTGCGCAAAGAGGAGACTTACAGGCAGGTTGCATTGGACGAACTGCTTGAGGCCTCCGACATCTTGTCCATCCATGCACCCTTCAGTTCACTCACATATAATCTCATCACCATGAATGAACTTAAGAAGATGAAGAAAACAGCCATACTCCTCAACCTGGGAAGAGGCGGCATCGTGAATGAGGCGGATCTGGCAGAAGCTTTGAACGAGGGGGTCATTTCTGCGGCGGGCCTGGATGTTCTGGAGAAAGAGCCAATAGAGGTCACCAACCCATTGCTCAAACTGAAGGATCCAAATAGAGTTTTCATCACACCCCACATCGCCTACGGAAGTGTAGAGGCCAGGCAGAGAGTTATGAAAGGCGTATGTGATTCCATCCGGTCCTTTATGGAGGGCGGACGTTACAATAGAGTAGATTAAGCAGAAAGAGGAGCCTGAATATGACAACAAACGGTAAAAGTGGTTTTTTTGCGATTGGATATGTTGAAAACAGAACGAGCTATGCCGCGGACATTCGAAAATTATATGGAGAAAATATTGATTACGAAGTACTGGGAATCTACGTGGGAGAACAGTGGGCAAACAGGATGGAAACGTGTAGCTGCTGGGACAAAAACCTGAAGCCTGTAGATCCCGATTCTCGCGATATCGTATACATAATGATTGATACCGGTTATGCGTGTGCAGACAATGGGGACAAGATATACGGTGGCTTTGCAACACAAAACCCCGGTTGCGGTCTTGATGCCAGATTCCACGGCGTGGAGATAGGAACGAAAGAGCAAATCCTTGCAGTCTGGAAGGTAAAGGCCGGTTCATTAAATAACTACTCCCAAATTAGAGATTACCAGAACATAACCCGAGTTTTAAACAGTATGACAGGTGAGAACTATACTGCCTTGCAGTGGGAGGGAGAACTACAGAATGCCTTCGGTAAAGCGCAGGAGGAAGGCAGCTTGGGGGTTTACAGCGATGCCAGAGATAATGCCATTTCCTACTTCCCCAGCGGATACAAGGATCAATCCGGTGAGTCCATTTGGCTCCTTATGGAACAGAACTTCAATCCCAATGCAGCAAGAGACTGGTTCAATCTGGTGGCTGTTACAGAAAGCGAGTTGCTGGAGCGGATCCTAGACCAGAGCCACTACCATTTAGGGAGTATGCTCTTTAATAATGTAGGTGAGGGCAACGCTTTCCTACAGCAGCTGGCAGAAATGGCTATGGAAGAAGAATGGACTGCCTCTACTGAGAACAGTCCTCCCTATGGAATTCTTCGCTCTTATATTACGCACACCCTGTACCACTTGATGGATGAAGATAAAACATCAGAGCCGGGAACGCCTTTAAAGGTAGACGAAGTTAATGGTAAGGTCTACTTCAACTCGGGCCTGCTGAACCGTTTGTTTCGCCAGATTATCATTGCCGGAGACAAGCGGAAACTCGTCATTGATATACCCGGATTGGGGTCCCGTACATACGAAATGATTGAAAACGTCCTTCCTTATTCGGAAAGTGAAAAAGAGATTGCAAGCATTTATGATGGGGAAATGTACAAGATTCCCGGCATTGCCAAGTTCTTTAACGATTATCGTGAAGTTATCTTCGATGCCCGTCTTGCCATTCGGCTCAATGACATGCATATCTTTGAGGACGGGGTTGAGAGAAAACGGTTACCCAAATACGATGAAGAATATCAAAGATGCAAGGACAACCCCCAGGAGAAAGCAGCCTTACTGGCACGCATCGCGCGGGATTTTGACAGCGCCATCTTGCGTGCAAAACTGATGGCAGAACGGAACTATAAGCTGGCGGTGCCCCAGTTTTGGAGGGAAACAGGAGAGATCCAGTTTCTCCTGCCCATCTATCTGGGTGAACTGGAAGAAGCGGATAGGCCCCAATGCGCTTTAGCACTGTCACTGGATCGGTCCGGGCGGGTTCCCTACTATCGCGGAGCAACGATATTGACATTGGATATGGCATATAATAATGCAAGACTTATAGCCAAACCGGATGTCTTCTGGCTGGTTGATAGCGTCAATTCTTAGTTTTCTTGGAAGCAAATCGTTAATTGGCGATGGGGGGCCAAAAAGAGAGGAGACTCTGGCATAACAGGAGAGATACATGCATAAACGCAGAAGATCATTTATAGTGCTATTGGTAATTATACTGGCTATTGCAGGAGGAGTCTATGCAAGCAACCAGTTGGCAGTCATCAATGAGTATGAGTTACAATACGAGAAACTCCCCGCATCCTTTGATGGATATAAGATTTTGCAGCTATCGGATTTGCACAGCAAGGACTTCGATAGAGGAAACAAAGGACTTCTGAAGAAGATTCACGGTCAGGCTCCGGATATCATCGTATTGACCGGAGATATGGTCAATTCTACCGATCTGGATTTTAGCGTTTTTCTGTCCCTTGCAGAGGAGTTGGCTGTAGACTACGAAGTATACTATATTGTGGGAAATCACGAGCAATCCCTCAGCAAGAGCAGCCAGATACATCTGCTCTCTGAACTGAAGGGGATGGGAGTTCGTATTTTAGACAACGAAAAAGTAGTCATTAAAAGAGGCGAAGACAGCATCGATCTCTATGGGCTTTGGTTTAACCTGCGTTATTACAGCGACCGGACAAATGATTATGTGCTGGAAGACACGGAGACTTACTACTTCAGCCTCGACAAAATGGAAAAGATTTTCGGAAAAAATGACGGACAAAGATTTAGCATACTGCTGGCGCACAATCCCCTTTATGCCGACACCTATCGGAAATGGGGGGCGGATTTGACTCTCAGCGGTCATGTTCACGGTGGAATGATCCGTTTGCCTTTTCTTGGAGGTATTTACTCTCCTGAAAGAACATTCTTCCCGGAGTACGATAGTGGGATCTACGTTTTTGGCCAACAGAATATGATTGTTAGCAGAGGCATAGGCAATGGTAATATGGGATTTCGACTCTTTAACCCTCCTGAAATCATCACGGTGACGCTGACCTATGCGATGCCCGCAGAAGAATCATAATAGGAGTATACAATACACGATGAACATGAAGGACCCTGAGCAGGGAAGAGACCGGCCAATCATTTTGTTAGTAGCGGTACTAACAGCTCTACTGACGACCTTTACCGGAAGTGCTTTGAATTTATCCATACCTTCTATCGATAGCGAGTTTCAGGCAGGAGCAACTGCCATCGGCTGGGTTATCAACGGGTATATACTTGCGGCTGCTGCTTTTTCAGTCCCTTTTGGGAGGTTGGCAGATCTTACGGGAAGGGTGCGGATTTTAAAAATCGGCATTCTGGTTTTTACCATATGCTCCGGCATCCTATGCCTTGTTGATTCCATCGAAGTACTGCTATTGCTCCGGGTTTTGCAAGGCCTGGGTGCTGCGATGATCTTCGCCACCAGCCAAGCGACTCTCATCAGCTATTATCCTCCGGAAAAGCGGGGAAAGGTCCTGGGGTTTTTAATAGGGGCCACCTATACCGGGCTTACTGCCGGTCCCGTGTTGGGAGGGATTTTGAACCACTCCTTCGGATGGAGGTCTATCTTTGTCCTGACACTTATCGTAGGTATCGCTGCATTTCTGATGGCGGTAAAACTACCCACTGCATCGGAAGCACCAAAAGGCCAGGAGCAGAGCATGGACCTCTTTGGTAGTGCGCTCTACGTATTGGTCATCGTGACTATGATGTACGGATTATCAGCCTATGCGACAGTAGCCTTTGCAAAATACCTGATTCCCTTATCGCTCGCTTTGTTCCTCTTCTTTCTTCGCCATGAACTTCGTGCCAAGAGCCCGGTCATTGAGATCCGCCTCTTCCGCAGGAATGCAAGCTACCTGCTCTCAAATTTAGCAGCTTTTCTCAATTACGGAGCCACTTCTGCGCTGGGCTATCTGATGTCGTTGTATTTGCAGTTGATACGAGGCTTTGACTCTCAGACTGCAGGGCTGATCTTGATCAGCCAACCTCTTATCATGGCGCTCTTATCGCCGTATATGGGAAAGCTGTCCGACCGGGTATCGCCTCACAAACTGGCTTCCTTCGGCATGGGCCTATGTGCTTCGGGTCTGTTCATCTTCATTTTTATTACGGAAAACAGCCCTCTTGCTATGGTTGTGTTGCCTCTTCTTGTGGTTGGATTGGGATTTGCATTTTTCTCTTCTCCCAATACCAATGCTGTGATGTCTTGTGTTGAACCCCGAGACTATGGAGTGGCGTCATCCATATTGGCTACTATGCGCAACCTGGGGCAGAGCAGCAGCATGGCCATTGTTACTTTTATCTTTGCAAGTTTTCTGGGAAACACACCTTTGGAAGAAGCGAATTCTCTCACCATCGTGCATGTCATGAGGGTTTCCTTTATTGTATTTACTTGTTTATGTGTGGTGGGTGTTTTCATTTCGTTAAAGCGTAACAAGGCGTGAGTAAGAAGTCGATGCCCGTCTTCGAAAATCATGCTGGAACAATATGAAATAGGCTTAAATCGTTTCAGAAATCATAGTTCTAGGTCTATATGTTGGATTTTGAGGCTCGAAATCTTGCTTTTACAGCATCAAATAGGCTCAAACAAGCTAGATTATGAGGTGATTTGGCCTATAACTTCAAAGATAATAGGCTTAAATCGGATCAGTGGCCGTAGTTTTAAGCCTATATATTAAATTCCAAGGGTAAATAACGTGCGTTTACAGCAATAAATAGGCCTAAGCAGCAAAATTATAACTGAATTAGGCCTATGTGACGAGGGGACAGGGTTGTTGACAAAACCTTGCTTCTTTGGAACGATTCATCACGATAAAAGTACAGAAGGGCAGAAGTAGACAAGCCACCGCCTCAGCTGTAGATAAGAACTACACGATTGTGTGATTCTGTATAATGTTTTTATTATAATAATGTGATTTAATTTGACTAAAATAGAAATACTGGTTATAATTATAAAAAAATGTGATTATCGTACGCAAAACTTGTATAATAATGTGTTATCTTGGAGGTGGTAGTATGGAAAGACTGGTTATGCAAAAACTGCGGGACTGGAAAAACTCCAGATATAGAAAACCCCTTATCTTAAAAGGAGTGCGGCAGGTGGGCAAGACTTGGCTGCTCAAGGAATTCGCAAAACGCCATTATGGGAATATGGCTTACTTCAACTTTGATGAACACCCGGAATATAAGCAGTTTTTCGAAAGCACCAAGGACGTGGAGCGTATCCTGCAAAACCTGATGATGGCAAGCGGCGAAATCATTAAACGAGACAGGGCAGAGGACACGCTTATTGTTTTTGACGAGATACAGGAATGCCCGAACGCATTGAATACATTGAAATATTTCTGTGAAAACACGCCCCACTACCATGTGGCTTGTGCAGGATCGCTTTTGGGGATAGCATTGTCTAAGCCCGCTTCGTTCCCTGTGGGCAAGGTGGATTTCTTGGAAATTACGCCAATGACTTTTACGGAATTTTTAATGGCCAATGGTGACGGCAACTTTGCCGATTATATGAGAAGTGTGGATAGTATTGAGCCAATTCCGGAGGCGTTTTTCAATCCATTATATGAAAAACTTAAAATGTACTTTGTAACAGGTGGTATGCCGGAGTCCGTTCGTTCTTGGGTGCAAGACCGGGATGTGGAACTAATGCAGCAGGTGTTGTCTAATATTCTGGGAGCATACGAGCGTGATTTTGCCAAGCACCCCGACCCCAAGGACTTTCCAAAGATATCAATGATCTGGAAGTCAATCCCTTCCCAGCTTGCGAGAGAGAATAAAAAATTTATCTATAAAGTTGTTAAAGAAGGTGCAAGGGCAAGGGAATATGAAGATGCTTTGCAATGGCTTTGTGATGCCAATTTGACTTATAAGATATACCGCAGTACCGCACCGGGGCTACCTATTTCAGCATACGATGATTTGTCTGCTTTTAAATTGTATATGGCAGATGTAGGATTATTGCGTAGATTATCTCTTTTAGCTCCTTCTGCATTCGGCGAGGGTAACAGACTGTTTGTAGAGTTTAAGGGGGCTTTAAGTGAGAATTACGTCCTGCAAGCACTGCAAAATCAGTTTGAGGCCATGCCCCGTTATTGGATGATGGATAATCCGAGGTATGAGGTTGATTTTCTTATCCAAAGAGAAAATGACATTTTGCCTGTAGAGGTAAAATCGGAGAGCAATGTGGAAAGCCGGAGCCTTAAAAAGTACAAGGAAAAATACGAAGATAAGGTAAAGCTGCGTGTTCGGTTTTCACTGAATAACTTGCGCATGGATGATGACCTGCTGAATATTCCGTTGTTTATGGTGGATCATGCGGATAAGATTATGGGGATGGCGTTGGAGCAGTTGGGTTGAGGGTATGACGAGGGCTCGTTCTTAAAGCATAAAGTATTGACGTGACAGGGGGACGGGGTTACTGACACACTAAAGTATCAGTGTGATGAGGTTTCACCCCTTAGATCTGATTATGTCTTGTCTAAAATGCACGTTATCCTACGATGAAAATTGGCAAATATAATCCAGGATCGTTAATGTTCATTTCTTTAACGGTTGTGCCGGATGAATGTATCACGAAAAATAGGTTATGGTTAATTCGGTCAAACAAAATATCATAAGGACCTATAGTGAATTTATAGAATCTCGATACCTCACCGATATACATCATTCTATTAATTTCTTTTTCTATGCTTTTAAATTCATCGTCAAATCGATTTGGATCTTCGTTTAAATTCGCGTGACAGGGGGACGGGGTTACTGTCATGTGTAGGAAACAAGGAAGGACAATGGATGGGTTGTTGACATAGCATTGATTATATGGTATTATTTACCAGAGGAGTGATGCGTAAGTGCCCAGGATGCCCAGATTAAAAAGTACAACAGGAATCTATCATATTATCATGAGGGGAATTAACCGACAAACCCTGTTTGAAGAGGAAGAAGATTGTATCAAGTTTAGGCAAACCTTGCAAAAATACAGAGAGATTTGCCAATACAAACTATATGCATATTGCTTAATGGGCAACCATTTGCATTTACTATTGCAGGAAGGTAAAGAGCCACTGGAAACGGTGATGCGCCGAATATGTGGTAGTTATGTATTATGGTACAATAAAAAATATGATCGGATTGGGTATTTATTTCAGGACCGATTTAAAAGTGAACCTGTAGAGGATGATGCTTATTTCCTGACTGCTATTCGATATATTTTCCAAAATCCCGTAAAAGCGGGGATAGTAACCGAAACAAAAAAATATAGATGGAGCAATTACAGCGATTATATTGGGAAAAGTAATCATACCGATACGGGTTTTGTTCTCGATATTTTTCATCAAGACAGACAAAAAGCTTTAAAGTTGTTTATGGGGTATATAAATCAGGTTAATGATGACCAGTGTCTGGACATAGAAGAAAAATCGCAGATGACAGATAAAGATGCCATGAAAATAGTGAAAGAGCATTGTAGGATTGAGCATGGAAACGAATTGCAAACATTTGATAGCAGTAGGAGAAATTTATGCATTAAAGACCTAAAAGAGCAGTATGGCCTATCGATCAGACAGATTGAGAGATTGACGGGAATTAGCAGGGGAATTATACAGAGGGCTTGATGTGACAGCAACCCCGTCCCCCTGTCACGCCCCCCCTGTCACCGTGACAGCAACCCCGTCCCCCTGTCACCGCCAGCCCTTAGTTCGCAGCAAGTGAGCAAAAAATCAAGTTGTACGTAAATTGCAGCCAAATCCGGCTCCGGCTGAGCAAAAAATCAAGTTGTACGTCTGATTAAGAGGAAATACCTCAATAAATCAACGTACAACTCAATAATTTGCACAGAAATGACCAATTAGATAAACAAATCGACGTACTACCTGAAGATTTGCACAGATGGGAGAATTTTTCACCCTCGACTGAAGCCCTGTTGGAGTGACAAAGGACGGCAGACTGTGTAAAACTAATCAATGTAGTCATCGGAGCGATGGAATTGACTAAGATCTGCCCCTCTGGATTGGAAATTTACCACGGGGTCCGCCCCGTGATTGGCGAGGGGACAAGATCAATCTAGAGGACTTTATTACTGTGTATAGGAATTAAAAAAGTTCACTATGCCCTCTACATTGTATAGGGCTACTTCTTCCCTCCACGCATCACTTTTTAAAAGCTCGATTTCATCAATATTTGTAAAGAACCCATGTTCTATCAACACAGCGGGCATATATGTATTTCTAAGCACATGGAAATTCTCTGTTTTAATCCCCCTGTTGTGAATTCCTATTCTTGGGATGTTAGATTCAGAAATTGCCTCAGCAAGCTTATTGCCTATGGCGCTTCCCGGATAGTGAAAAATCACCCAACCGTGCGGGCTTGTCCAATCTTTTCCGTTGCCAAAAGCATTCGCATGTATACTGACAAAGATATCTGCATCGGAATTGTTTGCAATCTCACATCTTTTAGCAAGGCTCGGATCAGAATCATCATGTACTGTAAGAAGCACCTCTATTCCCGCAGCCTCTAAAAGATCCTTCATTTTATTTGCAACAGCGCGATTGAACTCGTATTCTCTCAGAGTACCGCAAGGACTTCGTTTGCCTGCAGTGGACTCTCCGTGTCCCGGATCCAGCATGACAACTAACTTTCCGTCCTCCATGGGATCGAAGTAGGTAGTGAGAGTTCCAAAGGAAATACTTATGGTTCTCCCATCCTCAGAAATATTCATAACGGGAGTTGACAGTTCCTTTAAGTCGCATACGACTCTGACAGTATCTTCAGTAAGATCCGCAACTCTTACAGATAGTAAAGGGGAATCCTTATCATCATATGTTAAGCCGGATAGGTTGGAATCCATCTGAAATCCAGTAATATCAAGAACAAACCGGTTAGGACCGCCCAGGGCCATTGTCGAATAATTACTGCCTGCTTTAACGGGCTCTGACAGGTGAACATTCACTATTGTATTTTCTTTTTTTGAGGATCCTTCTTCAACCAAAATCTCTGTGACGTATCCAGTAATTTCAGGGCTTTCTTTTGGCTCTTCCGGAGATGTGATTGTCACTGTTCTTGTAGAGTCTATCCATCCAACGAGAAATCCCAGCTCCTCCGCTACAAATCTGACAGGAATCACGGTCCGGCTGTTTTTTAATCGGGCAGGAACGTCCAGCGTTTTGCTGTGGCCGTTTACCGTTGCAACTCGGTCATTTATTTTAAGAACTACTACAGTGGTTTCATATTTTATGGTGACAATATAATTCTTAGGGTCCCATTCTACTATGCCTCCGAGGGTTTCAAAAACTGCCCTGGCAGGGACAAGAGTCCTTCCTTTCTCAATAAAAGGCATAACATCTGAGGATACATCTTCATCATTTATTACAAGCTTAACGTCACTGGAGACGGCGAAAACGGTACTTACCGACATAGCGATTAAAACCATTATAAATACAAATGCAACAGTGAAACTTACTTTTCTTGCCACAACATCTCCCCCTCGTTTGCAGAACAAAACATAAACTTATTACCGCAGTATAACAGAGAAAGCGACAAAATCCATTTCCCTAACAAAAAGTAACAAGACTGAAACACCATTGAAATACAAATGTGCATATTCTGTCCTGTCCGAAGATCGAATAACTGTATTAGATTAATTGAAATAATAAAAAAGGTGTTGACAAATAGATTTAAGGTGGTATAGTTAGTTGCACAAGTAATTAACCAGTTGACGAATGGACTATCGAGGAAAGGAGAAGAAAGTGAACTTACAGGATGAAAGACCGATCTTTGTGCAGATTGCCGAATATATCGAAGACGGTATCCTGTCCGGCGCCTTTCCGGAGGATACGCAGATTCCCTCTACCACTGAGATTTCGGTTTGGTATAAAATAAATCCTGCCACTGCGCTGAAGGGGATCAATCTTCTGGTAGATGAGAACACCGTTTACAAGAAGCGCGGACTAGGAATGTTTGTAAGTGCCCGTGCAGCCGAATCGATCCGCAGTAAAAGAAAAAAGGAATTCTTCGATAACTACATCGATAAGGTGGTCACCGAGGCAAAGAAATTAGGGCTAACGCAAGAGGAACTTGTTGCCATGATAGAAAGAGGGTATGACAGATGAAAGGGATTGAAGTCAGAAATTTAGTTAAGAATTATGGGGATGTTCAGGCACTTCGGAAGGTCAGCCTTACCTTTGAAGAAAATAAGCTCTACGGGTTGCTTGGAAGAAACGGAGCAGGAAAGACAACGCTGCTCAATTGCATAACGGGGAGAGTTTTTCCAAATAGTGGAGAGATACTTGTCCATGGTGAAACAGCCTTGGAAAATGATAAAGCCCAGCAAAAAATATTTATGATGAGCGAAAAGAATTTCTATCCGGACGGGATGAGGGTGAGAGATGCCATCAAATGGACCCGGGAATTCTATCCGGGTTTTGACGAGGGTTATTGCATGGGTCTGGCAGAGAAATTTGGACTGAATACAAAGAAGAAAATCAAAAGCCTGTCTACAGGCTATGGATCCATATTCAAGCTCGTTCTCACCCTTTCAACCAACGCGCCGTATCTGTTCTTTGACGAACCGGTTCTGGGGCTTGATGCCAATCACAGAGACATGTTCTACCGGGCTCTGTTGGAAAAGTATAGCGAGAAGCCCTTTGCTGCAGTCATCTCCACCCATCTCATCGAAGAGGTGGCCGGAGTGATAGAAGAAGTGATCATCATTAAGAAAGGTGAGATTATTCGAAATCAGTCTGTCGACGAGCTTTTAGCAACAGGTTGCACCCTGTCCGGTACCGCAGCTACCATAGACAGCCTTATCGGGGATAAAAACGTCTTAGGAGTAGATAGCCTGGGCGGACTGAAGACCGCTTACCTAGTAGGACAAATTGATCCGTCAACACTACCGGCAGGCATTGAAATAGGAAAGATGGATTTGCAAAAACTCTTCATCCATCTGACCAATGAGTAAGGAGGTCGATAAAATGAATTTAAAGAGTGCTGTAAAATATCAAGTCCTGGATGGTAAAGTTGCCATTCCTGTGTTCTATCTCGTAGTGCTTTGTGTAATGGCCTTGCTTCTTGTCTCTACTTCCGATTTGGGGCCGGGGGGATACGTGAATATAGGCGGATTCGAGATGGGAACAATCATCTTCCTCTTTATATTGGGTCTCAATGCTTTTCGTGAGACTTTCCGGATGATGATTCAAAACGGTGTTTCCAGAAAGACCATGTTCCTGAGCTTTGTTATCTTGGCGCTGGTTTTGCCGTTGGGAATGTCCTGTTTGAATGAAATTCTCCTAGGGATAGGAAAAGCAATGACTGCAGGTAACGACAACGTAACACTTCAGAGTGCCTTTGAACAGATTTATGCGCCTCGTTACATTGAGAATTTAGGCACTATGCAAGTGGTCTTGGAGGGGTTGCTGTTTACGATTTGCGTCTCTGCGGCTGCAATGATGCTAGGCTACTTCATTACCACTATGTATTACCGACTCAATAAAGCGGGCAGAATAGCCGTGTCTGTGGGCGTTCCGGCAATCCTGATTATTGGACTTCCCATCTTTGATGCGGTTGTAACAGGTGGGGCAATTTACAGGGCGCTCGGGCAGCTGACCCTCTTTGCAATGGGAGGGCCCAACGGCTACAATCCCTATTATGCCATGGTGTCCTCACTGATTGCTTTTGCCCTGCTTGCCGGACTCAGCTGGATGCTGGTCAGACGGGCCGTGGTCAAAGACTAGTGCCTAAGCATATGTAAAATCTTAGGTGTTGCAGAGCATTAGTTTGCATGGTCCTGTTATTGATGGTATAATTCCTTCTTGTGTTCTAAGAATATTAGAGATCGAAGCATAAGGAGTAAGAGTTGACTGAGAATAAAATGGGGGTCATGTCAGAAGGTCGTCTGTTGTTGACAATGTCTGTACCGGCTATGTTATCCATGCTGATACAGGCATTTTATAATGTCATCGACAGCATTTTCGTGGCGCAGTTGGGCGAAGATGCCTTGACGGCGATCAGTCTGGTCTTTCCCGTACAGATGCTTTTGATCGCGGTAGGTGTAGGCACGGGCGTAGGCATAAACTCTGTGATTGCCAGGAGATTGGGAGAGCGGAATGTTGAGAGCGCAAACGATGCGGCAACCCACGGTTTTATTCTGGCGGTGATGAACTGGGTTATTTTTGCTGTCTTCGGATTGTTTTTTGTCAAATCCTTTGTAGCAGCATTTTCGGAAAGCCCGGAGGTCATAGAATACGGCACGCAATACCTTTCTGTCATCTCAGTGTTTTCACTCTTTCTGATGATCCAACTCAACATAGAAAAAATACTTCAGGCAACGGGAAACATGGTTTTGCCTATGATTTGCAGTTTGATCGGCGCTATTGTGAAAATCATACTTAACCCCGTACTGGTTTTCGGACTTATGGGAGCACCTGAGCTGGGAATTAGAGGGGCGGCCATTGCTACCGTTGGAGGAAACCTCGTTGCCATGACCCTTGGCTTGATTCTTCTCTTTGGAGGATCTCATGAAATCTCCATCCGGTTCAAAGGCTTCCGTATCAAAGCAAGAACTCTTAAGGATATCTATACAGTGGGCGTCCCTGCGATTGCTATGCAATCCATCGGCTCTGTCATGGTGGCAGGTATGAACGGCATTCTCATTGAATATTCCCAGGCGGCAGTAGCAGTATTAGGAGTCTACTTCCGTCTGCAAAACTTTATCTTTATGCCTGTCTTTGGAATGATGCAAGGGGCTATGCCAATTTTCGGGTTCAATTTCGGTGCAAAAAAGAAAGATCGCCTGCTGCGGTCCTTTAAGTGGACAACCCTTTTTGCAGTTTCCCTAATGCTAACGGGCACTGTCATCTTTCTAATCTTTCCCACTGCCTTTATGGAGCTTTTCAACGCTTCGGAAGAGATGATGTCCATCGGCGTAAGAGCGCTGCGGGTTTTGAGTCTCTGTTTCGTTCCGGCGGCTTTTGGAATCACCAACTCTACCTTGTTCCAGGCTTTGGGACACGGCGTACTCAGCCTCCTGGTCTCGCTGCTCCGGCAGCTGATTCTGATCCTGCCCCTGGCATGGTTACTAGGCCATTTTTTCGGCCTGGATGCAATCTGGTATTCCTTCCCTCTGGCAGAGGGGTTTGCGATTTTCGCCAGCGCATGGTTCTTGCGCTACCTTTACAAAAAAGAAATCAAAGATTTATAAAACCCAACCAAAGGGACAGACCCCGTGGGGGCAAAAGCAGCCACGGGGTCTGTCCCTTTGGTTGCTTTTATATGTGCATTCGCTTGTTCAACTCTGCTTTTATGCTCTCGCCATGGAAAATAAAGATAGCCGCCAGGAAGACGAGACTGGACGCCGCACAGATGATGGAAGGGAAGGTGACACGTGCCCAATCAAAGAGGATGAATGCAACAGGGATGATGCCGAATATGCCATCCAGTAAAGCGTAAGTGATGTAATCTCTGACGCTTAACCTCATGATCCTTGCGGTAACGTACATGACCAGCATTGCGGCAACATAGGTGATGGGGATCACATAATCCACGGACCAGCCCATCCAGCCGGTCTGCCAGTCCCAAAAGAGCGATAACAGGGTCATGATAACGACCTGCCATATAATGGTTTTTGGAATGTTATGCCTCTTCTTTACGATGGCCAACAGGCTGAGCCAGGTGCTTGCCAATCCATACACAATCAGCAGTGGCCAGTTAATATCTGTAGGGAACATGAGATAAGCCGTAAAGCTTATGACGACAACGGTTAGGGAAATAAAAACCATAATCCGCAGGGCCAGGTGCCTCTGAAAAGATGGTGGTATGGCGGGATAGGCCTCTTTTGACTCATCTTCGGATGAGCCTTCTTTATTATGGGCCGCAGGGATGCTGTTTCCGCATAAAACGCACTTGTTTTTCTTTCCACGTATATATATTTTACAATAATTGCAGTATTGCATGGAGTTTCCTCACTTATCTGTTTGGTTTAATCATTGGATGAAATCTCAACTTCGATACCCTCTTTTGCAAGAAACCGAAAGAAAGCTCTTTGTATATCCGTTTCCCTGAAAGGGGAGGTAAAGCTGATAACCGCTCTGTCCTTATAGGAGCCCATGGTAACTTGAGGTCTGGGAGCGCTTACGCAAACACTGAATTGGCGGATAAAGGGTTCCAGATCAGCAGGCATAGAGATTTTACCCAAATTGGATATAGATGAGCTTATTCCCCCATCCTTAATTTTTGAAGCAATCCGAAGGAAGAGGTCTTTTAAGGGAAGGGGTATCAACCGAATAAAGGGATTTCGTTCCAGAGACATCAACCTGTCGAGACGGTTTCTCAAGTATTCTTCTGTAAGGTTATCAGTAAAGGCCTTGCTGACAGTATCGATAACATCGTTAAGATCATAGGCGCCGTTTTTGAAATGATAGCCAACCTTCATGGTAAAAAAGAAGTTCCGTGAAGTGGCAGATCGGAAGAAATGTCGCAAATCCACCGGCACAGATAATACGACAGGGTATTTCCTCCTTTTAAGGGCCATTTCCTCGTGAATGGAGCACAATAAGAGGGATGCAAGGAAAACGGTCAAGGTTGTATTGTATTTGTGTGATAGGTCCAATAGGGAGCTTACAGACATGGATCCTTCGATGAGTTTCGTTCTGTTTTCGTCCAACTTTACACCTTTGATGTGATACGCTTTTTCGCTACCCTTCCTTGTCTGCTTATTGATGCTTTGCCCGGGTCCCTTTATTCCTGTAAAGTGCTTTTCAAAGCTGTCATCCATCTTACTGCTGACAGGTGACCTGTAATCTAGAGTTGGCATAGCTCCTGAAAACTCTTCGCCATGCTTAAGCAGGAGATACTCATACACAAGGGATTGAAGAAAGGTAAGGGCCCCTATTCCGTCAGTCAGCGCGTGAAAGATCTCGATACTGATACGGTTATGAAAGTAAAAAATTCGGAACAAGAGATTTCGCTTGTCTCCGAAATAAATGGGAGAGCAAATGGGATTGGACTCCTTTTCAACGGTTGGAATCAAGTCGCTGATCTCCAGGTAGTACCAGAAAACACCCTGTCTGAGGACGGAACGAAATAAAGGAAAGCTTTCCATGGTCAAATCCAATGCGTTCTGCAGTAGTACTTCATCTACATCCTCAGTCAGCTCGCAGGATAGTCGAAATACTTTTGTATCTTTGCTGCTACGGACAGCAGGAAAGATCTTTGATGCATTATCCAGTCTGGCCCATTCAACCCTTTTACGTTGTGTCATCGGTTTTCCTTTTCATCTTTGACCCTGGAATATATGGTCTTTGTGCTGATACCCGGCAGCATGCCCAGCTTTCCCGAAAGAGCGCTGATATCGTCCTGGGGGGCATCCATAGCGATGCTGATGATGGAGATGTCCCTCTTTGTGTAGGGGATTCCCATGCGCCCGATGATAAAGTTACCGTATTCGTGGAGCAGTTCGTTCATCCGGTCTATAGATTCACGGCTTTCTACTATGATGCCAATCATAGCAACTCTTGTACTCATGTTCTTCGTTTCCTTCCTGATAGTATTAATAAGTATACTACAACAGTCCGTTGCGGGAAAGAAAAACCTACCGGGCTTCCTTGAGATTTCCCTGCTTATCCTCAAGGGTATCAGGGTAAGTATAACCCATATCTATAGGATAAAACACAGTCTAAGGACAATACAAGGAGGAGTGGAATGAGGATAGTTGTGATAGGCGCAGTGGCTTCAGGAACTTCAGCTGCTGCAAAAGCCCGAAGAGATGCTCCGGACGCGGAGATCGTCATCTATGAGAGAGATATTCACATCTCCTACGCGAGCTGTGCTATGCCTTACTATATCGGGGATGTGATTAAGGATGGGAAGTCTTTAGCACCCAGAGATGAGGACCACTTTAAAAAAGTGTATGATGTCGATGTGCTAACAGCACATGAAGTGACTTCTATAGACCCCAAAGAAAAGAAGCTGGTGGTTAAGAATCTAAATTCTGGCGTTACTTTTGAAGACCGGTATGACAAATTAGTATTGGCAATGGGAGCAAGAGCCGTACTTCCACCCATTGAAGGGGCGGACGGGAACAAGGTCTTTGTTCTGAGAAACATATCGGACATGTATGGAATCAAGGAGTTTATCCAGAGTAACAATCCCCGCAAAGCTGCTATTATCGGTACCGGTTTTATCGGTTTGGAATTATGTGAAAGTCTTAAAAATTTAGGGATGGAAGTCCTCATGCTGGAAAGGTTGGACCAGGTGACCCCGGGACTGGATCCGGATATGGCTGACCATGTTGAGAAGAACTTGAAAAAACACGGAGTCACGGTCATAACCGGCGTTTCCGTGGTGAAAATAGGGGAGGACAAGGTGGAGCTGGCTGATGGCAGGAGCCTTTCTGCCGATATGTTCATCCTTGCTGCAGGAATTCGCCCCAATATCGAAATCGCCAGGGAGGCGGGGGTGGAGATTGGACCCACAGGAGCCATTGCGGTGAACAGCAGGCTTGAGACCAATATAGAGGATATTTATGCATGCGGCGACTGCATGGAGCAATTTCATGTGGTTACGGGAAAACCTGTATTTCGTCCACTGGGGACCACAGCCAACAAGACGGGAAGAATCGTAGGGGAAAACCTGGCCGGAGGCAAGTCGGAATTCCGGGGTGTCTTGGGGACGGGAATCTTTCGGATTTTTGACATGACCGTTGCTCTGACCGGACTTTCGGAAAGAGACGCTATCAAAGAAGGGTATGATGTAGTGACCTGCGACAACCGCAAATTATCCAAAACGGAATATATGGGCGGGAAAACAATGATTATCAAAGGAATCGCAGACAGGAAGACCGGCCGCCTGCTGGGGGCCCAGATTGTCGGTGAAGACGGTGTGGATAAGCGCATCGACGTTTTCGCCACTGCTATAACGTTCGGGGCAAAGGTGGAGGATCTCATCCATTTGGACCTGGCTTACTCGCCACCCTATTCCATAACAAAGGACCCTGTCATGTATACGGGGATGATATTAGAAAACAA
>Ga0265293_10005572_pt1 | contig 20898 bp, 14 predicted proteins | sample Munlanlewell138R_FD_192505 | JGI IMG/M metagenome (GOLD analysis project Ga0265293, IMG submission 192505) | Leachate microbial communities from a municipal landfill in Southern Ontario, Canada - Leachate well 138R | ecosystem: Engineered > Solid waste > Landfill > Unclassified | place: Canada... | reverse complement strand
CACCGTCGCGGTGTTTTCCACATAGCCGCGATCCAGATCTTCCTGCGTCAGCGGATAGCTGGCCTCGAATGTCTCGGTATCCACACCACCCGGCGCGAGGCTCGCAAGCGGTCCGCCGCTGACGTCGATACCGGGCAGCAGATCCTCGATCTCGATGCCGGTCAGCGTCACGTTGCCGGTGTTCACCACCTCGAATGTATAGCGCACCAGATCATCCACGGCAGGCGGGCTGCTCAGCCCCGATACATCGGCGCGTTTGATCAGCGCGATCGCCGGGCTTTGCGGGATAGTCACAGTTGTCGGCGTGTCATTATCCACATCGGTGCCGGAGATATCATCAACGGTCTGTGTCGTGCCGCTGCCATCGGTATAATCGCCAAAGACGGTGGCGGTGTTATCGACGAAGCCGGCTTCGATATCCTCGGCCGTGATCGCATAGACGGCGGTGAAGGTCAGCTCGTCCGTTGCCTCAGGGGCCAGCGTGATCGGGCCACCGGTCACAGTGGCGATATTGTCGGTGATGCGGATATTGGTCAGCGTCACGTTGCCGATATTGCTGATTTCAAAGGCATATTCGATTTCATCGCCGATTTCGACGGGCGCGGTCAGGCTGGTCTGCGACAGCTTCACCAGCCGGATCTGCGCATCCTGCGCCACTTCGGTGCGGGTGTCGTCGGTATCTTGCGGCTGGTGCAGCGTGCCGCCGGCATCGGTGAAATTACCGGTCACGGTGGCCTCGTTGGTCACGAAGCCACGGTCGATATCGGCCTGTGTGATCGCATAGGTGGCGCTGAACGCATCACTATCGATATCACCGGGCGCAAGGGTCGCAATCTCGCCGTCATTGAATTCGATACCGTCAAGCAGATCGGCAAGGGTGATATCACTCAGCGTGACGTTGCCGATATTTTCGATGGTGAAGGAATAGCTGATCTCCTGCCCGAGCACAGCCGGATCGGTGAGGGCAATATCATCCGCCGCCTTGATCAGCGAGATTTCGGGCTCTGCGGGCAGGGGGGTGGTGACGGAATCGTCGTCCGTCACCGGATAGTGGTCGCCGCCATCCTCGCCGTAATAGCCGATGACGCTGGCGGCGTTGGTGAAGCTGCCCGCGTCGATATCCTCTTGCGTCAGCGTGTATTCGGCGGTGAAATTGGTGCTGTCGCTTTCGCCAGGGGCCAGCGTGATCGCGGCACCGGTGACGTCCACGCCATCGATCGTATCGCTGACCAGCACGTTCTGCAGCGTCGCCGAGCCGTTGTTGGTCACGGTAAACGACCAGCGCAGCACGTCGCCCGCCATTACCGGATCGCTAAAGTCAGCCGTGTTCGCGGTCTTGACCAGCGAGATGTCGCCCATGGTCAGGATGGTGGGCTCATCGTCATCCACGGTGGCACCGGAAACGTCGTCGACCGTCTCTGGATTACCCGAACCATCAAGGCCCCAGGTGCCGGTCGCGGTGGCCTGGTTCACCACCTCGCCCGCGGCTACGTCGTCGGCAGTAAGGCTGTAGGTGATCGGACCAAAGGTCGTGCTGTCGCTCGCACCCGGCATCAGTTGGGCGATGGTCACGTCATCAAATGCACCCGGCAGTTTCGGGTCATCCAGCACCACATCCGTCAGCGGCACATTGCCGGTGTTGGTAACGGTGAAGCTGTATGTCACGGTATCGCCGGCCACCACGGGGGTGGAAAGCGACGTGTCGGTGATTTCCTTCACCACGGCGATCGAGGGATCGTAGGTGATGCCCACGGGGGTGGGCGTGCGCTCATCCTGCTCGCCGGGCATGCCGTTGTTGTTCGGGTCCGGGTTGTTGCCATTATGCGAGAGGTTATTCAGGTTTTCATTGCCAGGCGAGGTTTGCCCGGACCACATGCCTTCGCCAGTGATTGTGGCCTGGTTGATGTAACGTCGGGCGTCATCCGCCGTATAGGGCAGCGGGATTTCCGGGCGCACAGTCATCGCGACGTTGACCGTGCAGCCATTGTTGACGCCTAAGGACAGGCCCGAGATCAGAACGGTATCGCTCGCACCGTTGAAGCCGCTGTTGACCGTGCCGCAAGCAGGCGCCGCCGAGGCGTGATATTCACCCGGAAGCAGGTTGGTGGCATCGGGATTATAGCTGCCGAAGCCGGGCAGGGCGCCGCTCATGCTGTCGGTGATGGTGATATCGTTCAGCGGCTCGAGGCTGTAGTTCTGGGCGTGAATCTGGAAAGTGAAGGTGAAAGAGCCATCGGCTTGCAGCGCAGGCTCGCTGGCCGCTTTCGCCAGCCCCAGCCGCGCGATCGGGCGCAGGGTGAAATCGTAATCGGTCACATCCGCCTCTGCATCGAGGCTGATATTCGCGATCACCGTCGCGCCGGACGCGGTGCCACCGTTCGGACCCGGAAGCGCGGCCAGATCCTCGTGATGTTCGGGCGTCGGGCCGGTGCGGGTGATGGTATAATCGCCTTCCGGCAGGAGGCCGAAGGTATAGTTGCCATCGGCTGCGGTCTGGGTGGTGCGGGTAAAGGCAACGCGATGCAGATCGGTGCCGTTCAGGGTCAGCGTGATCGAATCCAGGCCGCTGTCATGCTCATCCCGCGAGCCATCGGCATTGAAATCGCGCCAGACCGAACCCGAGATCGAACCAGCGGTGATCGTCACCTTGCCGGTATTGGTGTTGTTGCTGGTGACACGGTCATAGGATGAGGTTGCGATATCGGCGCCGTTGATGAATTCTTGCCCATCGGTGGTGATATCGGTCACCATGACAGGCAGCGTCACATAGACCTCTGCGCCCTTGGACATAGTGCCGAATTCGCAGCTTATCGAAGTGTCACCCTCTTCGCCGGTGCAAACATTCCGCGTGATGCTGCCCACTGTAGCCTCGGCGCGCGGCGGCTCGGTCAGCACCATGCCAGCAGGCAGATTGTCGGTGAAAACAACATCATCGGCTTCGGCAAGCATATGCGCTTCATTCACGTTGTTGCGCAGAAAGATTTTCCACTCGAAATGCTCGCGCAAAGGCACGGTTCCAGGCTCTGCGGTCTTGCTGACCACTTCCAGATCCACGCGGGTGCGCACGGTGGTGTTTTGCGAGGCGGTATTGTTGCCCTGATTGATTTCCCACTGCGGGCCATCGGCGGTGACGGAAACGACGTTGGTCACCGAGCCCTTGGCCTCGCCGCGCATGGTCACGGTGAATTCGCGGCTGGAACCGCTGGACATGTAGGGAATGGTGCAGATCAGTTCGCCGCCGTAATCGCCCGTTTGGGGAACAGTGCCGCAGGCGGCATCCGAAGGATACGTATGTTCTTGAAAGCTCAGCAGGGTGGCGGGCAGCGTATCGGTCATCACCACATTTTCGGCAGCCGATGGACCGTTGTTGGTGATCGTGATCACATAAATAGTGTCCTCGCCGACCGTGACCGGGTCTTCCGTATCTATCTTGGCCACGATCAGGTCATAGAGCGGCGGGGCGACCGTGACGGTTACTTCGGCGTCGTTATTGGTCTCGTCCAACTCGGTGGTGGTGGTCGTGACTGTGGCGGTGTTGGTCACGGTTTCACCGTTAAGCACCAGCATTGGGCGGGTCTGAATCTTCACCGTCTGTTGCGCGCCGTTGTTCAGATTGCTCAGGTTACAGACAAGCTGATCATTGCCCGGGCCGGTTTCCGAACCGGCGGCTGGCGTCACCGAACAAGAGCCGGTAGACGGCTCAGCGCTAAGGAACATCAACCCATGCGGCAGCGTGTCCGTTACCGTAACGTCATGGGCGCGGCTCAGGCCGTTGCCCTCGTTCGTGGCCGTGAGAACAAAGCTCAGCGGCTGACCTACGGCGACCGGATCGGGTGTCGCGGTTTTCGTCAGCGTGACATCGACGCGCGATTCGACGTCGTAGGTTGCGGTGGCGGTGCCGTTGGGCCAGTTCGGATCGGCGGTGGTTTGCGAAACGGCGTCCACGGTATTTGTCCGCGTCCCGCCATCGCCGCCCACGGTGATGGTCACGGTCAGCACCGGGCAATCTGCGTTACAGACCGGCAGCGCGGGGATGGTGCTGCGCAGCATAAGGCCGCCGCCCTCTGGCGTGGTGTTGATCGGGGGCGTGCCGCCGCCGGGCACCGGGGTGGACCAGACCGCCGAGACAAGGCCATTATCCGGCCCGGTATCGGTGTTGATCAGATCCGTCAACAGATCCGTCACCTCGACATTTTGCGCTATATCGGGGCCGGCATTACGCACGGTGATCTGGAACGTCTGTTCTTCGCCAGCGGGCAAGCTGGGGCGCAGAGCGGCCTTTTCGACACTGACATCGGCCGAATCCTGATCGACGCTAACGTCAACGTTATAGGTGGCGGTATCGTTGACGAGGTTTTCATCGGGGTAATTGCCGCCAATGCCCGAGACCTGCGCCGAATTTCGCATCGGGCCTTCGTTGCCGGATGTGGCGGTCAATGTCAGCGCCGGGGTGGCCCCCTGCGCGGGCAACGGATTTTCCGCAGTATAGACAATATCGCAGACCAGATCCGCAGGCCCCGATACCGGCAGCGGGCCACATTGCCACGCCTCGCCCGCGGCGGCGCTGATCGTCATGCCCGCGGGCACGCGATCGGTCATTCGCACGGTGCCGATGAAACCGGCATTGCCAAGGTTGCGCGCGCCAAGCGTGAAATCGAATTCCTGGCCAACCACGACCAACGCGGGGCGCGGCCCGGATTTGCTGGCTGCAAGGTCGATGAACGGGGCCTCGATCGTGGCATCGACCGATGCGCTGTTGTTGGCCGGATTCGGGTCTTCGGTGTTCGCGGCGGTGATATCGGCGGTGTTGGTGGGTGTGCCGGTGTCGCTCGCCGTGACATGCAGGGCAATGGCCCCCAGCGAGATATCAGCGCCCGCGCCGGTATCGGGCGCAGGGCGGGTGCAGGTCAGGGTGCCGGATGCGAAATCACAAGTCCATTCCGCAGGGGCATTATGCGAGACATAGGTATAGGCCGCAGGCAGCACATAGGTAATGGTGATCTGGCCGCCGGGTGCCTCGCCGGTATAGCTGCCGGCGAGTGTAAAGACCACTTGCGAGCCTTGCAGGATCGTGCCGCCCGGCGTGCGGGTTTTCGAGATCGCCAGATCGCTGCCGGCGTTCACTTCGGTCGAGACCTCAACCACATCATTATCCGAAAACGGATCGGCCGGGCTTTGCCCGGTGATTGATGCCTGAACGGTGATGGTGGAATTCGCCGCGGCGGCGGCTTGTCCGCTGAAATTCAGTGTAATATCTTCATCAGGCGCAAGGGGCTCTGAAATCTCGCAGGAATAGGTGCCCGCCACCAGCGTGCAATTTGCCGGCGCAACCAGATGGGCCACCCCGACCGGCGCGGGAAAATTGACGGTAAAATTGTCCGCCGCATGCGGCCCGGCATTGGTGACGCGTAGGGCATAGTCAATCCCACCGCCCGAGACCACATCCACGGGCGCCTCGATCTCAAGCTGAAGATCGGCGCCGCGGTTGATGGTGGTGGTAATGAATTCGCTGTTGTTATCGGGATCGGTATCACCATCGTCCGACGGAACCGAGGCGGTAAAGGTCAGCACGCCTTGATCCACCGTCAGGAAATCAAGGGTGAAGGCGACGAATTCATCCTCGGCCAGTTCGGGCAGGGGGCATTCAACCGTGTTGCCAACCAGCGAGCAGCTAGAGCTTGGCGGCGTATCCGAGGGAATATAGGTCGTGCCCGCGGGGACTTCCGCAAAAAGGGTCGAGGTCGGGCTGGTCGCGGCGCCGGTATTGCGCACCCCCACCACATAGCTGGCGATCCCGCCGGCCGGCATAAACGACGGCCCTTGGATACCGTCTACAAGCCAGTCATGGGCCGAGGCCGTCTGCGCCGAGGCGAGAGAGACCGTCACCGCCGCACTCAGAACCAAAAATGCCGATTTAACAAAACGCCGCTTGGTCATCCCCCATCGGCTGCAAAGGCGCGCAGGACGCCATTCGGGCGCCCGGTCGGGGCCCGTTTCACAGCCTTATTCAAGACAAAATGTCTGTCCCGGCTGGAACTCGGATCATGGCAACTCGCTACACATCCGGCGTATCGGGACATCGCAGCCCTAGCTGCGCTGTTGTCGGGCGGCCAGAGGGACAATGTGTTAATACACCCGGAATTAATAAAGGTTAACAAACTGTTGCAGAATAAGAACGTAAATTCACCGTTAAAGATTAACGATATCGTAGAGTACAATCTGTGGTTGCGTGCGGCACGAGGCGCGCGCCCGAATCACCGCGAATCAGTCGTCAGGCGTTTTCGTTGATCGCGTTCAGCATGTCCTCGATCAGATGGGTGGTCAGTTGCTGGCGGCTGCTCAGCCCCGTTTTGCGAAACACCGATGTGAGCTGCGATTTTGCCGTGGATTCGGTGGTGCCGCGAATGGCGGCGATTTCAGCATTGCTGAACCCTTTCATCACCAGAATGGATACCGTCCGTTCGGTCGGCGTCAGCCCCCAATCGGCGAATTGGCGATCGAGGTGTTTTTGAAATTCACCTGCCACGACTTCGATCTGGCCATCGATGCGTTCGGCATGGCGCACGCTCAAATAAATCAGGACGGCACTGGCGCCGACGCCCAAAAGCATTCCGATTACCGACAGGATTTCCAATACTTCGCGCAAGGCCCAGGGGATCACCAGATTTTGCCACATGAACACATCGCCAAGCAGCATCGGCACGAAAAAAGACGTGCTGATCATCTGAATGACCAAAATAATCGCCAACACCACCAGCGTTGCCTTGCCCGAGCTGAGCACCCGGGTCATTTTGGAAAATCCCGCATAAAGGTTGGGTCGATCATCGCAGCACTCATTTTGAAACCCCCGCATTGGGGCCAATGCCAAGGGGCGGCATATCGGCACCGGGCGTGACATAGGTTTCCAAAGCAATATCGCGCAGGATCTGGCCATGGGTGCGGCTGACGATGATTTCACGCAGATGCAGCGGATTATCGGCGCGGATCAGAATCCGGTTCAGCATTGTTTCCCGAACGCTCAGAATCCGGTATCCCTGATCCTCAAGCGCGCGCAACACATCGAGATAGACCCATTTCGGCTGCGGATCGATTTCGATCAAAGGGGCAGGGGTAGCCGCGGCTTCGGCCACGGCCGCAGAAATATTCGCCCCGGACATCAAACAGAGCACCCCCGCCAGCACATATGATTTCTTGTAAAGCATATGAAACCCTGAACCGTTCACATACCCTGACGCCGACCGGCCAATCAGCGGATTTATTATTCATTAAGCAGGAATTTCAGCTTTTGCCAATATAGCGCGATGGGCTGCGGTGATTATTATTAACCGCGCTGCCAATCGCAAGCCGCAGCGCCGCCGGTGATACCGGCAGGCGGACCGAAGCATCGGCAATCGCCCGTCGCTCGGATGAAAAATCATGCCGCGCGAATGTCGTGGAACCGATGATCAGGGGCGTTTCGGGCTCAAACCTTCGTTGGGCCAGCAGCGTATCGACGGCATCTTCGGTGTCAGGGAAACTGTCGATATCGATCAACACGATCCGCGGCTGCGCGGTGGTGTTTTCGCTTTCGGCCAATGTCGCATGCAGGCTGACGCTGCGCATCAGCGGCAGCAGCCAATCGCGGTGGCATGCGAATTGGCCAAAGGGATCAATGATATGGCAGTGCCGCGCATGGCACAATGCCGGGTCGAGCAGCGTAAAATCATGCCCGGCGCAGGCGGGCTGCGGTTTGCGAAACAACGCGCCCAGCCGGTGCCGCCACCGCCCCGGTGTATCAGTGTCTAATGCGTTTTCCATCCTGTGCCCCTTACTGTCCATGCGTGCGATTTTGCTCCCGGCCGGGGGCAACACTATTGCCCGATGCGCGGCAATCGCGGCTATCGCACCAAGGTCGGATGGCCGATAGGGCTTTTGCGGCGCAAATTCCGGCGCAACCGGGCGATGGGGCCAAACCGCGCAAGGTGGCGTTCATAAAGCCGGTATTCGCGCGCACCCCGGCAGCAGCCTTCTTCATGCCGGGCGCGGGCGTAATAAATCAGGTTCACCCCGATCAATGCCACCGTATTGCTGGCAGCGGCGACGGGATTGACCGCCAGAAATGGCAGATGAATCATCCACATTGTCAGATTTTTGGCGATATAGGCCGGATGGCGCGTCAACGCATAGGGGCCGCGATGGATTGTGCCGCGATAGGTCAGGTTGGAAAAGCGCAACCCAAAGGCAATGGTGCTTAGCAGATAGACCCCAAAGGCAAGCAATATCAGCGTTCCCCAGATCACATAGGGCAAACTGCCCGGCGTAAACAGATTGCCCCAGACGATCTCATCCCCGTGTTCAAAGAAATTGCGCCCCAGAACCTGCCAGAACGGCATGTAACACATCACGCAAACCACCCAGCCGCTGAATGTGCGTTCAGGCCAGCGGATTTGGGAATTGAATAGCCGCATGGCTGTGGCATAACCAATTACCGCAAAGACGACATCGATCAGAAATACCAGCCGATAGAGAAATTCATAAATCGCCGTGAAATCCGAGAGCGAAAGCGTCTGGCCGTAAAAGTAATGCCAATCATCCAGCCCATAGCAATACATCAGTGGCAGGAAAAACACCTTGACCAGCCAAGATAGCGCAAAGTCCGCGATCCTGCGCCGATCCCCCATCTGGCCAAAGGAAAGAATGAAGGCGCCGAAATCGCCAAGCGCATCGGGGCGATCAGGCAACATGCGGTCGATGATATAAATATAGGCGGCAAAGCCTGAAAATATCAAAGGCGCATGATCAAAGATCATGAAGGTAAACCGCTGATACCACGGATCCTGATACAGCCCCACCAGCCGGTATATGGCCAGAACCACCAAAAACCCGGCGCTCAGCCCCACCAATTTATGCGCCAGGATCGCATCGGGGCGAAAGCTGCGCCGCCAGAACAGCGCCGGCGTGATCCCCGCTTCGGGCTGACGCCAGATCCGCAGCCAGCCAAGCTCGACCCCCGCCATCGCCACAAAGATCACCGCGATGAACAAGGTGTAATCGCCTTGCACCGATCCCGCGATCCCGCGCGGCCACAGCCAAAAGGCGTAGAAAAACACCCCAAGCCCGACCAGCCCGGTCACAAGTGGCGGCGCATTGGGAAAATGGCGGTCGGATCGGCGCGGGCGCATCGGCTATCCCTTAAAAATGATCCGCCCGCAAAGTGCGGACGGATCAAGGCCGGTTGCGGTGGATGTTCAGCGTGCGGCCAATTGCTCGACGACGTTGCGCAGCGATGCGGGCACCTGCACGCCGCGCTGGGTGGGCGCAACGTCGATGCGCGAAATGCTGACGCAACGGGGGCGCGAGGCGACATTCGGTGTGGTCTGAAAGCGCACATTCACGATGCGCAGATCCGGGGTCACATTGGCATCATGGACAACGCCGATCTGCACGCCGTTCGAATCGAGCACCGGAAAACCGTTGAATACCTGGCTATTGCCATCGACCGTGCACGCCAGATTAGCGAGCGAGCGATCCGCAGGCATCATCACGCCGTTGACGATCCCGCCATGGTTGATGCCGCTGGTGCCGGATGTGCCGCTGGTGCCGGATGTGCCATTGGTTCCCGATGTGCCGCTGGTGCCCGATGTGCCACTTGTCCCGCTGGTGCCAGAGGTGCCGCTGGTGCCCGAACCGCCGCTCGTGCCCGAAGTGCCCGAACCGCTGCTGCCGATGCCCACGATACCGCCGCCCGACAGGACATCGACGCTTAACGCGCCATTGCCGCCTTCGGGGGTCAGGGCGTTGACGGAGGCCGCGCCGTCCAGCACACCCACGGAAATGCCTTGTCCATTTGAACCGCTGCCGACGCTGGCCACGCCGTCAAGGCCCAGCCCGCTGGTCACGTCACCAACCGTATCGGCCACGCCGCCAACGACACCGCCAACGGCATCAGTCACACCACCGACAACGCCGCCAACCGCATCGCCCAGCCCACCCAGCAGACCAGCTTGCACGGGGCTGGCCGCAAAGCCAAAGGGCGCAATCAGGGCTGCACAAAATGCCAGACCGATGCGCGTAGAGCGGGTTGTTTCGCCAAAATTTTTCATGCTGTTAGCCTTCTGCTGATACTAAATAACTGCGGGCGGGCATTGGGTGGCCGCGCGGTTCCGGTGGCTGCAGTAACGCATGGTAAAGGGCGCCCGTATGTCAGCAAAAAGGGCGAATACGACCAAAGTATGATGCCGATTTCCGGGGGTTTCCGGGGGCAGGGCGCCCCCGGGGGGTCAGGCTTCCAGCACCACCAGCGCGTGGCGCTTTTTGCCGGCGCTGAGTTTAAGCGGCTCGGCCAGATCGCTCGCGCGCAGGATCAGCGCGGCATCGGTCAGCGGCGCATCGCCAAGCCGCGCGCCATTATCGGCGATCAGGCGCTTGGCCTCTTTGCCCGAGGCGGCAAGCCCGGCACGCACCAGCAATTGCACCACCGAAATGCCATCGCCCAGCTCATCGGGGCGCAGCGTCAGGGTGGGCAGATCATCGCCGATCCCGCCACGCTCGAACACTTCGCGGGCCGTGGCCTCGGCCGCGGCGGCTGCTTCGGGGCCGTGCAGCATGGCCGTGACCTCATTGGCCAACAGGATCTTGGCGGTGTTGATTTCAGACCCCGATAGCGCGCCAAGCCGTTCGCATTCGTCCAGCGGCAATTCGGTGTATAGTTTCAAAAACCGCCCCGTGTCGGCATCGGTCGTATTGCGCCAGAACTGCCAGAATTCATAGGGCGAGAGCATTTCCGCATTCAGCCAGATCGCGCCCCCTGCGGATTTGCCCATCTTGCGCCCGTCCGATGTGGTCAGCAGCGGCGATGTCAGCCCGTAGATTTCATGATCCAGCACCCGGCGGGTCAGGTCGATGCCGTTGATGATATTGCCCCATTGATCCGAGCCGCCCATCTGCAACAGACAGCCATAGCGCCGGTTCAGTTCCAGAAAATCATAGGCCTGCAGGATCATGTAGTTGAATTCCAGGAAAGACAGCGATTGTTCGCGGTCGAGCCGGGATTTCACGCTCTCAAAGCTCAGCATCCGGTTCACGCTGAAATGCCGCCCGATATCGCGCAGGAAATCGAGGTAATTCAGCCCGTCCAGCCATTCGGCATTATTCAGCATGATGGCATCCGCCGCGCCGTCGCCATAGTGCAGATAGCGCGCAAAAACCTGCTGCATCCCGTTGATATTGGCGTCGATCTGATCGGGCGTCAGCAGCGGGCGCTCATCCGCGCGAAAACTGGGGTCGCCCACCTTGGTCGTGCCGCCGCCCATCAGGGTGATGGGCTTGTGCCCGGTTTTCTGCAGCCAGCGCAGCATCATGATATTAAGCAAATGCCCGACATGCAGCGATGCGGCCGTCGCATCATAGCCGATATAGGCAGGCACCACCCCCGCCATAAGCGCATCGTCCAACGCCTGAACATCGGTGCAATCGGCCAGAAAGCCGCGCTCGGTGATCACGCGCAAGAAATCGGATTTGGGGTGGTAGGTCATTTTGCTTTTGTCCATTCTCGCAATCCTGTGCGGCCTGTATAAAGGCGCTGCGGATGAAGGAAAAGGCCATGATGGATGCAGGCGCGGTCTGGGCATTGGGGGCGATGTCGGGCACATCGCTCGATGGGGTCGATGCGGCGTTGATCCGCACCGACGGGATCGTGATCGAGGGCTTTGGCGACAGCGGATTTCGCCCCTATGGTGCGGATGAACAAGCCGCTTTGCGCGCGGCACTGGGGCAATGGACGGCGCCTGCGGGGCTTGAGATGCTGATCGAAACCGCGCATGCCGAATTGCTGGCGCGGTTTCCGGCGGCGCAGATTGTGGGTTTTCACGGCCAGACGCTGGCGCATGATCCGCGCGGGCGAGGCACGTATCAGGCCGGCAATGGCGCGCGGCTGGCGCACAAGCTGGGCCGCCCGGTGGTGTGGGATTTTCGCACCGCCGATGTGGCCATGGGCGGCGAGGGCGCGCCGCTTGCACCATTCTATCATTTCGCGCTGGCCAAATATATCGGCGCGCGGGCGCCGGTGGCATTTTTGAATCTGGGCGGGGTGGGCAATATCACCTGGATCGATCCGGCCCACGCCAGCCCCGATGATCCCGGCGCGCTGCTGGCCTTTGACACCGGCCCGGCCAATGCGCCGATCAATGATCTGATGATGGCGCGGCGGGGGCTGGCGCAGGATGCAGGCGGGGCGCTGGCGGCCAAGGGGCGCGCGGATGGGGCGATTGTCGATCGGTTTTTGGCGCATCGCTATTTCGCGCGCATTCCGCCTAAATCGCTTGATAGGAATGATTTCAACAGCTTACTGGCCGAAGTTGAGAAGCTTGATGAAGCTGATGCCGCCGCTACGCTCACCGCCTGTGCCGCTGCCGCCGTGGCGGTTGGGATCACCCATTGCCCGGCCCCGCCTGCGCAGGTGCTGGTCTGTGGCGGTGGGCGGCATAATGCGACGCTGATGGCGATGCTGCGCGCGGGGCTGGATTGCCCGGTGGTGCCGGTCGAGGATGTGGGGCTGGATGGCGATATGCTAGAAGCGCAGGCCTTCGGTTTTCTGGCGGTGCGTGTGGCGCGCGGCCTGCCCACATCCTGCCCCACCACCACGGGTGTAGCGGCCAGCATTGGCGGCGGCATCATCAGCCAGCCCGATGGCTAGGGGGCGGCAACCCGCCCCGCCGGGTCAGCCGCGCAGGATCGAGCGGCCGGCATATTGGGCCATTTCGCCCAGCATTTCCTCGATCCGGATCAACTGGTTATATTTCGCCAGCCGGTCTGAACGCGACAGCGAGCCGGTCTTGATCTGCCCGCAATTGGTGGCCACGGCCAGATCGGCGATGGTGGTATCTTCGGTTTCGCCGGAACGGTGGCTCATGACATTGGTGTAGCGGGCGCGATGCGCGATTTCGACTGCTTTAAGAGTTTCTGACAAGCTGCCGATCTGATTGACTTTTACCAGCATCGAATTGGCGCAGCCACGCGAAATCCCATCGGCCAGACGGGCCGGGTTGGTGACGAACAGATCGTCGCCCACAAGCTGCACCCGGTCGCCAAGCGTGTCGGTCAGGGATTTCCAGCCGTCCCAGTCATCCTCGGCCATTCCATCTTCGATCGAGATGATCGGATAATCGGCGCAAAGTGCGGCAAGGTAGGCCACATTTTCATCCGAGGACAACGATTTGCCTTCGCCCGTCATCTCGTAACGGCCGCCGCGGTAATATTCGGTTGCCGCGCAATCAAGCGCCAGATGGATATCCTCGCCCGGCTTGTATCCGGCCTTTTCGATCGCGCGCAGGATGAAATCCAACGCCTCGCGCGAAGATGAGAGGCCGGGGGCAAAGCCGCCCTCATCGCCGATGCCGGTATTGTGGCCGGCGGCAGAGAGTTCCTTTTTCAACGTATGGAACACCTCGGCCCCCATGCGCACCGCGTCGCGCATCGTATCTGCGCTGACCGGCATGATCATGAATTCCTGAATATCTATTGGATTATCAGCATGTTCGCCGCCATTGATGATGTTCATCATCGGCACCGGCAACACCCGCGCGGATGTGCCGCCGACATAGCGATAAAGCGGCTGTCCGGTGAAATCGGCCGCCGCCTTGGCGTTTGCCAGCGACACGCCCAAAATGGCATTGGCTCCAAGGCGCGATTTGTTCATCGTGCCATCCAGCTCGATCATCAGCGCGTCGATCGCCTCTTGTTCGGTCGCGTCGGTGCCGATCAGCGCCTCGGCGATTTCGCCGTTCACGGCGGCCACGGCCTCAAGCACGCCTTTGCCCAGATAGCGCGCATCATCGCCATCGCGGCGTTCCACGGCCTCATGCGCGCCGGTCGATGCGCCCGAAGGCACGGCGGCGCGGCCCATGGTGCCGTCTTCGAGGATCACATCGACCTCGACGGTCGGATTGCCCCGGCTGTCAAGAATTTCGCGTCCGATGATGTCGATGATAGTGCTCATGCGCATGGTCCTTAGGTGTGACAGGTTCGCCATCTCTATAGCAGGCAGGCGGCGCGCATCAAGCGCGTGTCAATCCTTGCGGATCGGCACGCCGTAAAGTTCCAGCCGGTGCCCCATCAGCCGGTAGCCAAGCTTTTCGGCGATCTTTTCCTGCAAGGCCTCGATTTCGGGATCGACGAATTCGATCACCGCGCCGCTGTGCATGTCGATCAGGTGATCATGATGTTCGCGGTCCGCCGTTTCATAGCGCGCGCGCCCGTCGCCGAATTCGTGCTTTTCAAGGATACCGGTTTCTTCGAACAATTTGACGGTGCGATAGACGGTGGCCAGCGAAATCCGCGGATCGAGCGCCAGCACACGGGCGTGGAGTTCTTCGACATCGGGATGGTCGGTGGCCTCATCCAGCACGCGGGCAATCACGCGGCGCTGTTCTGTCAGGCGCAGGCCATGGTCTTCGCACCGGGCGATCAGGGATTTGGCGGGATCGATCATGGCAGGCTCACTCGGTCGTCGGTCTTTGACCCGGTTCTAGCCCAGTGCGTGCCGGGTTAGAAGCCCTAGGCCGCCACCTGCCGGGCCATGGGCCGATGGGTCAGATCGGCCCAGATCGGCAGATGGTCCGAGGCGCGCCGCGCAAGCGGGGTTTCGATCACACCGGCATCATAAAGCTGGAACCCGTCGCCCAAGGCCACCCGGTCAAGCGCGGCAACCGGGCGGCTGGCGTGGAAACTGCGCCCCGGCGCATAGGTGGTGAACCCCTGTTCCAGCGCTTCCAGCCCGCGATTGCGCGACCATTCGTTGAAATCGCCCAGGATCACCGTGGGCCGGTCATCAAGCCCCGCCAGAAAGCTGCGGATCCGTGCAAGCTGCAACTGGCGCGAATTGCGCAGCAGCCCCAGATGCACCCCCACCAGCCGGATACCCGCCAGATCGACGGCCACGGCGCCGCGCGGTTCCAACCCCGGCAGGTCGATGCGGTGGGTGCCCTCGACCATCACGCCCTTGCGCACCAGCACGGCATTGCCATGCCAGCCGAGGCTGACGGGGCTGGTGGCGATCTGAACGGCGGTATAATCGCTATAAGCGTCGATCATGGGGGCGGGCAGGGCGGCCGGGCGCGGGCCAAGGCGCATATCGGCCTCTTGCAGGGCGATGACATCGGCGCCGATCCCGTTCACGACATCGATGATGCGACCGGGCGCGCGCAACCCATCGGTTCCACGACATTTTCTGAGGTTATAGCTGGCGACGCGGGTTCTGGCCTGTATAATCATTGCCGCTATATAGGGAATGAACGGACGACTTCCAGCCCCGGCTGGAAGCTAACGAAAGGAAATTGATGCGACAGTCCATCACGCTCACGACCCTGATCATCTGGGGATTTCTGGCAATCGCGCTTGTCTGGGGGTTATGGACGCAGGAATGGCTTTCGGCATTCGTGGCTTTGCTGACGTTTCTGACCACGCTGCTGCCGCTCTATTTTGCGAAATGGTATGATGTGCATGTGCCGCGCAGTTTCATGGCGGCGGTCATCATGTTCATTTTCGCCACCCTGTTTCTGGGCGAGGTGCTGGATTTCTACAACCGCTATTGGTGGTGGGATGTGGTGTTGCATGGCGGATCGGCCATCGGGTTCGGGCTGATCGGATTCTTGCTGGTGTTCATGATGTTCCAGGGCGACCGCTATGCCGCGCCGCCGCGCGCCGTGGGCTTTTTCGGCTTTTGCTTTGCCATGACCATCGGCGCTTTGTGGGAAATCTTTGAATATGCGATGGATCAGGCCTTTGGCATGAACATGCAAAAATCGGGCCTGCATGACACGATGTGGGATCTGATCGTCGATGCGATTGGCGGGCTGATCGGGGCGGGCGCGGGGGTGCTTTATCTGCGCCGCCACGAAGGGGGCTATTTCTCGCGGATGTTGCATGAATTTCAGCAGCGCAACCGGCGGTTTTTTATCCGCTTCCGCGACGAGGATTGATCCCTCAGGTGCCGCAAAAGGTTTGCAGCACCTGTTCGCCCTGCGCCGGCGGGCGGGCCAGATCGGCATTTTCGGGCGCAAGATCAAACGGGCTATCCAGCGCCGCCGCCAGCCGGTGAAAGGGGGCATCATCGCCGGCCACGGCGGCCGCGATTGCCTGTTCAATCCGGTGGTTGCGGGGAATGATCGCGGGATTCGCGGCCCGCATCAGCGCGATGCTATCGCCCCCTTCGCGCGCCAGACGCGGGCGCCATTTGCTCTCCCACAGATCAAACTGCGTGGGGTCGATGAATTGATCGCGCGCACCGCCTTCGGACAGGGCGCGGAATGTGTTGGTGAAATCGGCGCCATTGGCGGCCATGCGGTCAAGCAGGTCGTGGATCAGGTCGATATCGCCCGGCTCATCGCCGACCAGCCCGATTTTTGCGCGAAAAAGCTGAGCCCAGTGGCGCTGATAGATGCTTTCAAATCCGCTGATGATCGCGCGTGCATCGGCAATCGCCGCTTCGCGCGGGCCCATCAGCGGCAGCAGGCAGGCCGCGAATTGGGTCAGATTCCATGCGGCGATCCGGGGCTGATTGGCATAGGCATAGCGCCCGCCTCGATCGATCGAGCTGAACACCGTATCGGGGTGATAGCTGTCGAGAAAGGCGCAGGGGCCGTAATCGATCGTTTCGCCGCTGATGGTCATGTTGTCCGTATTCATCACGCCATGGATGAACCCCAGCGCCATCCAGCGCGCAATCAGCGCGGCCTGGGCATCGACCACGGCTTGCAGCAGATCATGCGGGGTTTTGGCCGCCGGGTAATGGCGGGCAATGACATGGGCAACAAGCGCCTCTAGCGCGGCCACATCGTCGCGCGCGGCGAAATATTGAAAGGTGCCGACCCGGATATGGCTTGCGGCCACGCGCACCAGCACCGCACCGGGCAGCATGGCCTCGCGGCGCACCATTTCACCGCTGCGCACCACCGCAAGCGCCTGCGTCGTGGGCACGCCCAGCCGGTGCATCGCCTCGCTTACCAGATATTCGCGCATCACCGGGCCAAGCCAGGCGCGGCCATCGCCGCCGCGGCTGAACGGCGTGCGCCCCGCCCCCTTGAGCTGGATATCGCGCCGCTGACCACGGGTATCCACAACCTCGCCCAGCAAAACCGCGCGCCCGTCGCCAAGCTGCGGCACCCATTGGCCAAACTGGTGCCCGGCATAGGCCTGGGCAATCGGCGTGGCGCCTTGGGGGATGGTATTGCCGGCCAATGCCGCGATCCCCGGTTCCGATGCCAGCGCGCCCGGATCAAGGCCCAATTCCCGCGCCAGCGGCGCATTAAGCACCATCAGCGTCGGATCTGCCACGGGCGTCGGCGGCTGCGGCGCAAAAAGGCGCGCGGGCAGGCGGGCATAGCTGTTGTCAAAGGGGATATGCAGGGTCATGGCGCTAAACTAGCCTGCGCGGTGGTATTGCTCCAGCCCCGGGCCAAAGAAAAAGGCCTGCATGGGAAACAATCCATGCAGGCCCTTCGGGAGGAGGGCTTGGCACGCCCTCGTGGACAATGGATGGGAGGCCTTGTCCAGTAGAATGGCTGATCCATAATCCGCGCGGCCCCGTGTTGTCAGCGTGACACGGTGCCGCGCGGCACAAACGCCGCAGGCGGATCAGCCGTCGAAATCCACAATCTCGGTCAGGCGCAACGCATCGGCGCGCAGCCGCGCCAGATCCATCAGATTGACCGCATCCGGGGTAAACGTGCCCCAGCTTTGCACGATGTCCGAAGGCGTCGTATCGGGCGCGATCGGATATTCGAAATTGGCCTCGGCATAGATTTCCTGCGCGCGGGGCGAGGTCAGGAATTCCATGAATTGCAGCGCCTCGTCGCGGTTGCTGGCCGCTTTGGTCATGGCGACGCCAGAGATGTTCACATGCGTGCCGCCCCCCTCAAAGGTGGGGAATACGATGCGCGCGGCATTGGCCCATTCGGCCTGTTCGGGATCGCGCAGCATCTGGCCCATGTAATAGGTATTGCCCAGCGCGATATCGCATTCGCCCGCCCAGATGGCGCGCACCTGTGCGCGGTCATTGCCTTGGGGTTTGCGCGCCAGATTGGCCTTGAGCCCTTCGAGCCAGGCTTTCGCGCCGTCTTCGCCGTGATGGTGCAGCACGGCCGATGTCAGCCCCACCGAATAGGCCGCCGTGCCCGAACGCGAACAGATGCGCCCGGCCCATTTGGGATCGGCCAGATCCTCATAGGTTGTCACTTCGCCTTCGGCCACGCGTTCCTTTGATGCATAGACGATACGCGCACGGGTGGTCAGCCCCCACCAATGGCCATCGGGATCGCGAAAATCGGCGGGGATATTGGCTTCCATCACCTCGGATGAAACGGGCTGGGTAACACCGGCCTCGACCGCCTCGGCGATGCGCGAAATATCGACGGTCAGGATCACATCGGCGGGGCTGCGCGCCCCTTCGGCCAGCAGGCGCTCGACCATCCCGGTATCGAGAAAGGCCACGTTGACTGCGATACCGGTCTCGCTGGTAAAAGCATCGGTCAGCGGCGCGATCAATTCGGGCTGGCGATAGGAATAGACATTCACCTCGGCGGCAAGCGCGGGCGCTGCAACCAGAATGGCGGCGGCAGAGGCAAGAAATTTGTGGCGCGCGGTCATCGGAACCTCCGTGTCAGTTGCTTATTGATAGGCGGGCGATTTTGCCCGGTCAATACCTGAATGAAACAGTCAGATATCTTTTTGGTCCTTTTCAGTCTGTTTGACTGCATTCCAAAGTGCATCCATTTGCGCAAGGCTTGCATCGCCCGGTGTCTGTCCACGCGCGGCCAGCAGATCTTCGATACCCGCAAAGCGGCGCGTTACCTTGGCATTGGTGCGCCGGATCGCGGCTTCGGGATCGATGCCCAGATGGCGGGCAAGGTTGACCATGGCAAACAGCAGATCGCCCATCTCATCCTCAAGCGCATCGGCATCGCGGGCGGATCTGGCCTCGGCCAGCTCGGTGGCTTCTTCGGTGATCTTGGCCAGCACGTCATCGATATTGTCCCAATCGAATCCGACCCGGGCCAGCCGCTTTTGCAGTTTCAGCGCGCGCAGCAGGCCGGGCAGGGCCAGCGCGACGCCATCCAATGTGCGGGTTTCGCCGCGCCGGGCGCGCTCGGCGGATTTCTGTTCCTCCCAGGCATGCGGCATATCCTCGGCGGTGCGGGGGCTACCTGCGGCAAAGACATGGGGATGGCGGGCGATCATCTTGTCGCCGATGCCCTGCGCCACATCGGCAAAGCTGAACAGCCCGGCTTCCTCGGCCATTTGCGCATGAAACACCACTTGCAACAGCAAATCCCCCAGTTCGGCCTGCAAATCGGCCATATCATTGCGGGCGATCGCATCGGCGACCTCATAGGCTTCTTCGATCGTATAGGGCGCGATCGAGGCGAAATTCTGGGCGATATCCCAGGGACAGCCGGAATCGGGATCGCGCAGGCGGCGCATGATCTCGATCAGGCGGGGCAGCGGGGCGGGTTCGGGGGGCAGATGGGTCATGGTGGCCTTTGGCTGAATGCGGTCGGCGCATCTTAGCGCGGGGGCGCGGGGGGCGAAATGCCCTTGCCCTTTTCCTTGTGCCGCGAAATTGCTAAAGCCTGACCACCCCAAGGAGCCCGCACCCATGATCACCCTTCACAACAGCCGCATCCGCCGCAAGCAGGCCTTTGAGCCGATCGATGCGGGCAATGTGCGGATGTATGTCTGCGGGCCGACCGTCTATGACCGCGCGCATCTGGGCAATGCGCGGCCTGTGGTGGTGTTTGACGTGCTCTACCGGCTGTTGCGCGATGTCTATGGCGCGGATCATGTGACCTATGTGCGCAATTTCACCGATGTGGATGACAAGATCAACGCGCGCGCCGCCGAAACCGGCCGCAGCATTGGCGAGATCACCGATGAAACGATTGCCTGGTATCACGCCGATATGGATGCTTTGGGTGCGCTGCGCCCCAGCCACGAGCCGCGCGCCACCGCCTATATCGGCCAGATGATCGCGATGATCGAAACGCTGATCACCCGGGGCCATGCTTATGCCGCGGCGGGCCATGTGCTGTTCGATGTGCGCAGCTATGCGCAATATGGCACGCTTTCGGGGCGTTCGGTCGATGATATGATCGCCGGCGCCCGGGTCGAGGTGGCGCCGTTCAAGCGCGATCCGATGGATTTCGTGCTGTGGAAACCATCAGCCGACGGGCAGCCGGGGTGGGACAGCCCCTGGGGCTTTGGCCGGCCCGGCTGGCATATAGAATGTTCGGCGATGAGCCATGCGCTGTTGGGCGCATCCTTTGACATCCACGGCGGCGGCATGGATCTGTTGTTCCCGCATCACGAAAACGAGGTCGCGCAAAGCTGCTGCGCCCATCCCGAGGGGGGCTTCGCCAGCTATTGGTTGCATAATGAAATGCTGCTGGTGGATGGCAAGAAAATGTCGAAATCTTTGGGGAATTTCTTTACAGTGCGGGATCTGCTGGACCAGGGGGTGCCCGGCGAAGTGATCCGCTTCGTGATGCTGGGGACGCATTACCGCAAGCCGATGGACTGGACGGAGGCCAAGCGGCGCGAGGCAGAGGCGGTGCTGCGGCGCTGGCGCGGGATGGTGGTGGATGTGGAGCCTGCGGCACCCGCGCCTGCGGTGCTGGAGGCGCTGGGGGATGATCTGAACACCGCGGGCGCGCTGGCGGCGCTGCATGCGCTGGCGGCGGCGGGCGATGCGGCGGGGCTGAAAGGGTCTGCGGCGCTGCTGGGGCTGTTGGAGGATGGCATGGGCGGCTGGGCCGAGGCGGATCTCGCGCCCTTTGCCGCGCGGCTGGCGGCGTTGCGCGAAGCGGCGGTGGTGAGCAAGGATTTCGCAAAGGTGGATGCGATGAAGGCGGCGCTGCTGGCGGCCGG
>Ga0265293_10005571_pt1 | contig 20903 bp, 18 predicted proteins | sample Munlanlewell138R_FD_192505 | JGI IMG/M metagenome (GOLD analysis project Ga0265293, IMG submission 192505) | Leachate microbial communities from a municipal landfill in Southern Ontario, Canada - Leachate well 138R | ecosystem: Engineered > Solid waste > Landfill > Unclassified | place: Canada... | reverse complement strand
AGTTGTTCAAACTCGACCGGGTACGCCCGGCGATCGTTGCCGACGGGCTGGCCGAACTACAGGTCCGTTGGCCGAGCGTGCCGATCGTCTTCTGCGAGACCCGCCCGTTGGCCGAAGAATGGACCTACCGATTCCTCGCAGCCGCGCACTCCTGGGCGACCACTGAAAGTGCTGCACTGCAACGGATCTCGGATGCCCGTATCGACATTGCCGTGCCCGCGCCGACCGCTGACGGTCCGAGTACCGCCGATGTGCGTGCCTGGGCCCGCTCGGCCGGGCTGCCGGTGCCCGACCGCGGACGATTGCGGCCCGAGGTATGGCAGGCGTGGCGTGACGCACACCCGAGCAACCCGTGATCACACTCGGCCGTCTGCGCGGACTGCTCGCCGAGGCCGGCCGCACGCCGTCGCGAACGCGATTGAACCACGCCACCGGGGTGCGGGTCCGCGACCTGCCGATCATGTGCGATGCGCTGCTGACCTGAGCGGGGCGTACCTGCGCCGGCTCAGCTGAGCCGATTCCACTCCCCGCACCGCGAGGTCGAGAAGGCCACGTCACTCGGCGAGATGGTGACAACGACCGGCCCATCCTCGTTCCCATTGGCGATGAGGTCGTGGAATTCGCCCGACGTGCCCTGCAATCGCTCCCAGTAGCAACCGCTGCTCGGCGTTGCCCGGTAGGTCCCGGGCAGGATCTCGGGCCCAACCAGAAATATTCCGGTCCCCGGAATGGTGCTCAATTGAGCCAGCCGCTCCTTCTCCGCCACGGCTGATTCCCTGGTGTCCAGAGATGTCGCTTGCTGCTCCTGGGCGGCTTGCTCTTCAGCCAGCGTCTGCCGCTCGGTATCGAGACGCTGCACTTCGGCATCCGTCGCCGCACGGGTCACCGTCACGGTTTCGACGGGTTGCGATTGCGGAGCACCAGCGCAGGCCACCAATCCACAACAAGCCAGTCCGCCAAGCACTCCCGCGACTACATTGCTGAACATGTTCTCCCCCCTCAGGTGAACTTCTGGCCGTCGCGTATCGGAGCGGTCTCCGAGTCCCCACACGACGACAGCGCAGAGACTAGACCCGGCCACCGACAGAAGAGGAAGCGCTCACCGCGAGAGGACGCGCACATCGAGAAGCCCACCTTCGAGCGACAATGAGCGACACGCCTCGTCGGCCCGGGCGCAAAGTCGCTCAGGTGTCGCTGCGAGGTGGGCAATTCGGAATGCCCAGGGGCGCCGGATGCGGGCCCGGGCCGCCACCTTGGAGGAACGGCTGCGCTCCGGAGACCTGACGAGGCGCCGAGGGTGGACATGTTCACACCACGTCCTGCGGGTTCGGGTCAACAACCCAACTCTGGGCGCGGCAGCAGCAGCAGCGGCGGCGGCCCCGCCGGCCGCACCGACCCCCAGCCCCAGATCCCCAGTAACCAGAGTGACGCCAGCAACCCCCTGAGACCCCTGTGATCAGACACGCCCGACACGCGCCCCGCAGGCGGAGGCGGCAGCGGGGTGTCGTCGGCGCCGTCGCCTAAGTTGGACCCTCCGGAGACACGGCCAGGGAAAGGAGACGAGTGGACGCCACCGCTGAGCACGAAGCCACGCTGTCCGCTCCCGAGCTGCTCGCACAGCACCGCGACCTCCAGGGCTCCCCCACCGTCCGGCTGTTGGCCACGCAGAACCTGCACCTCTACGCCACGCTGATGGAACGCCACCTCGGCGGCGGGGTGGTCCCCGAGACCGAGCTGGTGGTCCTGCTCGAACGCGACCTCGACGACCTTGAGCGCCCCGACGGCCAGTCCGGCCTGGCGCTGATCAAGTCCTGGGCCAGCCAGGGCTGGCTGCACCGGGTCGCCGACACCCGCCCCGGCCACGAGCGCAACCTGTGCCACCTCACCCAGGAGGCCCGCCGCGCGCTGGACTTCCTGCGGGGCATGCGCCGCAAGGACACCATCGCCACCGGCGGCTCCATCACCGGCATCGCCTCCCGGCTCAAGCAGATCGCGCTGCGCGTCGGCAACGACTCCGACCGCATCCGCGCCGGCATCGAGGCCGAAATCGCCGCGCTACAAGACGAACTCGACGCGCTGGAACAGGGCCACGACCTCGACCGCCCGGCCCCGGATCTCACCGACTCCTACGACGAGGCGCACGCCATCGCCCTGCAGATGGAACGGTTGATCACCGACATCGGCCAGTACGGCACCATGATCGAGCAGGCCACCGCCGCCCTGGACGACCCGATCGACAGCAACATCGAATACCGCGACCGGCAGCGCCAGATGTACGCCGACTACCAGGCCGCCTGGGATTCCCAGGGCCGCGACAGCCACCGCGCCTTCCTGCGCATGATCAACGACCCCGACCAGCGCGCCGAGTTCGAGGCCGACGTCGCCGCCGTCGCCGACGGTCTACCCGGCCTGGACCCGGCGCTGCGCAAGGTGATGGCCGGGTTCTTCGAACTGGTCGGCCACCAGATCGACGAGGTGGAACGCATCCAGCAGCGCTGCGCGCAGCGGGTCAAGCGGTTCACCGCCTTCGGCATGCTCGAGCAGAGCCGCGGGGTGGCCCGCCAGCTCAACGACGCCATCGGCGCCTCCCGCAACCTGCTGAAGTCCTCGCTGACCGACTCGCGCCTGGACCTCGAGCTGCCGCTGGCCCGCCATGCCATCAGTTCCGTTGGCGCCCTGAGCTTTAGGATCGGCGACCTGTCCCACCCCAAACCCGCCGAGGTGGCCCAGGGCGAGGTGGACATCGCCAGCTTCGCCGCGCTCACCACGCAGGTCGACGCCCCGGCGATGTCGGAGATGATCAACACCGCGATCGTCGACGGCCCGCTGTCGCTGCCCGAGGCGGTCGACCGCCTGGATGCCGCCTACCTGGGCCACGTCATCGTGCTGTGGTCCTGGGCGCTGAAGCAGCCCGGTGCCGAGACCACGAACGAATCGACCGTCGTGCGGTTCCAGTCCGTCGACGGCCACGACCGCCAGATGGAGGTCCCGCGCCTGATGTTCACCGAACCGATCTCGACCCTGTTGGGAGCCGCCCCGTGACCACCGGCGACACCGACCTGGACTACGCGGCGCTGGCCGCCCTGCCCGAGGTCGACCAGAGCACCCGCGTCCCGCAGCAGCGCCGGCCCCGCTTCGACGGTGATGTCAGCGAACTGCCCGACCGGGCCTGCTGGGCGCTGCAGCACCTGCTGACCCGCCGCTACATCAGCGCCGAGACCGACCGCGACCTCTACAGCTGGGTGCTGGAGTACCGCGCCGAACTCAGCGTGCGGCTGTCCGAACTGGACCTGATGCTGCGGATCGCCGAGAACGTCTCCGAGCACGGCGGGGTCGCGTTCATCGAGCAGGCCCGCTACGAATCCGCCCGCGGCGTCAAGCTTTTGCGCCGCGAACCGCTGGGCACCTACGACTCCATCCTGGCGCTGCACCTGGCCCAGTTCATGCGGGCCTCCGGCGATCAGAACGTGGTGATCAGCCGCGACGAGATGCACGCGCTGTTCTCCGGGGTGCTCAACGAGGTCGACCGCGACGCGGTGACGTTCACCGCCCGCATCGACGCGGCCATCGCGCGACTGGCCGGCCTGGAGATCCTGCGCAAGAGCCGCGACGACGAGGACAGCTACACCGTCAGCCCCGTCATCACCGCGGTGATGACGGCCTCGGTGATCGCCGAGTTGCAGCAGCAGTTCGAGCTGCTGCTCTCCGGCGGCACCCCGGCCGCCCCGGACGACCCCGACGACCAGGAAGCCGGCATTGATGTCTGAGCAGTTCCACCTGTCCCGCCTGCAGGTCATCAACTGGGGCGTGTTCGACGGGTACCACGACATCCGTTTCAGCCCCGGCGGCGCGCTGATCGCCGGGGCCTCCGGCAGCGGCAAATCCTCGCTGCTGGACGCGATCTCGCTGGGCTTCCTGCCGTTCAACCGCCGCAACTTCAACGCCTCGGGCGACAACACCGCCGCCGGGTCCAGCGCCGGGCGCCGCACCGTCGACAAGTATGTGCGCGGCGCCTGGGGGCAGCGCAGCGACGGCGGCACCTCGAAGGTGATGTACCTGCGCGGCGACGGCACCGCCTGGTCGGCGGTCGCGGTCACCTACGCCAGCGACGGCGGCCGCACCGTCACCGGCCTGGTCCTCAAGTGGCTCACCGGTGAGTCCCGCACCGACTCCTCGAGCCGGTTCGTGCTGGCCGACGGCGACCGCGATATCGAGGAGGTCTGTAACCGCTGGGCGGCCGGCCGCTTCGACACCAGCGTGTTCAAGGACGATTGGCGCTTCTCCACCAAGGTCGAATCCCAGTACCTGGCCCAGCTGTACGCCACCATCGGCATCCGTAGCTCCGATGCCGCCCAGCAGCTGCTCGGCAAGGCCAAGTCGTTGAAAAGCGTTGGCGGGCTGGAGCAGTTCGTCCGCGACTTCATGCTGGATGAACCCGACAGCCTGGCCCGGCTGCCGGAGGCGCTCAAGCAGATCGACCCGCTGGTTGAGGCCCGCGAGTTGCTGGCCGTCGCGCAGCGCAAACGCAAGATCCTCGGCGACATCGAGAAGATCCAGGCCCGCTACGTCTCGGAATCCTCCGATTTGGGCATCATCGATCTGGTCGACGCCCCGATGGTGCGCGCCTACACCGACCACGTCCGGCTGGCGCAGTGCCCGGCCCAGATCGAGTCGCTAGACCGGACCATCGACCAGCTGGGCAACGAGTACGAGGACGTCACCCGCTCGCTGAATCTGGCCAAGGCCGAGGCAGATTCGCTCAACGCCCAGATCAGCGGTTCCAGCTCGAGCATCGGTCCGCTGCAGTCGCAGGTGGCCGCCGCCGAGGCCCAGGCCGAGGAGGTCTCTAGGCGCAGCGCCGCCTACGAATCCCTGCTCGCGGCCCAGGATCTCGAGGCCCCGGAGACCGCCGATGAGTTCTGGAACCTGCGCGAGGAGCTGACCAACCAGGCCACCGAGCTGATGGCCAAGCTCGACCGCGGCCGCGAGGCCTCCACCGACGCCGAGTACGCGCAGAAGGTGGCGCGGATGGCCCGCGACGACGCCGCCAAGGAGCTCAAACGCGTCGAGCAGGTGGGCTCGGCGCTGCCCGAATCGGCCATCACCATGCGCGATTTCATCTGCGCGGCCGTCGGGGTGGACGCCGCCGAACTGCCCTACATCGCCGAGCTGCTGGACCTGCGCCCGGAGCACAGCCGCTGGCGCGTCGCGGTAGAGAAGGTGCTGCGCGGGGTGGGCCTGCGGCTGCTGGTGCCCGACCGGCACTACGCCGCGGTCCTGCGCTTCGTCAACGAGACCAACATGCGCGGCCGGCTGCAGTTGCACCACGTGCGGGCCAGCCTGGTGGGGGCCACGCCGGTCGAGGCCGAGCCGAACACGTTGGCCGGCAAGCTGTTCCTCGTCGACCCGAATCATCCGTGCGCGGCCGAGGCCGCCGATGTCGTCGCGCATGCCGGCGATCACATCTGCGTCGACACCCCCGACGTGTTCAACCGGTTCCGCCGCGCGGTCACCGACACGGGCCTGTACAAGGACTCCGACCGATTGGCCGTCAAGGACGACCGCCGCCCGCTCAAGCAGGCCGACTACATCTACCAGGGCGACGTGGCCACCAAGATCGACGCGCTGACCGTCGACCTGGCCAACGCCGAGCAGGCCTATCAGGAGGCTCGCCGCGCCGCCGACGACATCGCCGCCCAACGCCAGCAGTGGCGCGACCGGGCCGCGGCCAGCCGGGCGATCTGCGAGCAGTTCCCGCAGTGGAACCACATCGACACCGAGACCGCCGACAAGCACGCCGACCGGCTGCGCGAGCAGTTCGAGATCCTGTTGGCCGACCACCCCGACATCGAGGCGCTCTCGGAGCGCGCCGAGGAATGCTGGTCGGAGATCCAGACCCTGATGACCCGCCGCGGCGCCATCCAGACCCGCCGCGACGACCTCGACCACCGCCGCACCCAGCTGCTGGAACTGTCCGAGCGGCTGTCCCCGCCGTTCGTATCCGAGCCGCTGACCGAGCTGCTGCACCGCTACGCCGCCGAGGTGCCGGTGCCGCTGGAGCTGCTGGGCCCCGAACCGCACCGGGAGGCGCTGTTCTCCGCGATCCGCCGGGAACGCGAGCAGCTGCGGGAGAGCCGTCGTCGCTCCTATGACGAATTGGCCCGCATCCTCAACACTTTCGACACCGCATTCCCCGATGCGATCCCCAACGACAGCGAGGTGTTCGACGAGCGGGTGCACGACTACGTCGCGCTGTGCCGCCACATCGACGAGCGCGAACTGCCCGAGGCCTACGAGCGGATGATGCGCCTGGTCACCGAGCAGGCCCCGGACGCGATCCTGACGCTGCACCGCGTCGCCGAGCAGGAGACCCGGCGGATCAGCGAGCAGATCGACCGGGTCAACACCGGCCTGGGTGCCGTCGAGTTCAACAGCGGCACCAAGCTGACGCTGCGCGCCACCCCGCGGCACCTGACCGCGGTCGCCGAGCTCACCGACATCGTCCGCGCCATCTCGCGGCGCATCGCCGAGGTGGGCCTGGGCGACAAGCAGGCCATCCTGGACCAGTACGCCGACATCCTGCGGCTGCGAAACCGGTTGGCGTCCACCGCGCCCGAGGACAAGGCCTGGACCCGTGATGCGCTGGACGTGCGCAACCGGTTCACGTTCGACTGCGCCGAGTGGGACGCCGACAGCGACGAGCTGATCCGGACGCACAGCAACGCCGGCGACAACTCCGGTGGCGAGCAGGAGAAGCTGATGGCGTTCTGCCTCGCCGGCGCGCTGAGCTTCAATCTGGCCAGCCCCGACGGTGGGGACAACCGCCCGGTGTTCGCGCAGCTGATGCTCGACGAGGCGTTCTCCAAGTCGGACCCGCAGTTCGCGCAGCAGGCGCTGCAGGCGTTCCGCAAGTTCGGCTTCCAGCTGGTGATCGTGGCGACGGTGCAGAACGCGACCACGATTCAGCCCTACATCGATTCGGTGGTGATGGTGTCCAAGCGTGAGGCGTCGGGACGCAACGCGCGCCCGGTCGCGACGGTGGCCACCAAGACCATCTCGGACTTCACCGCGCTGCGCCACGAGATGACGGCCACCGCGAACGCCGAGCGGGTGCCGACCCCGGTCTGAGCCGGGCCGCGGCTGCTACTGCCAGTGCCACACTCCGCGCCGGGCCACCCAACGACCCGGGCGGGCCATCGGGTCCAGCGTCGCGATATCGGTGCCGCCGGACTCCAGGAACTGCCGGGCCCGTCCCAGCAACGCGCGTCGGTGCCCGTCGAGGCGGGACTCGAACCGGCCCACCCGGGCGACGATGTGGGCACACCGCGCCGAGAGTTGCTCGCTGGTCATGCCGAAGCGCGGCAGCGCCTCCTCCGGGTCGGGCCCACCGAACGGCGCCCAGCGCACCACGAACTCGACGATCTCCCAATCGATCCCGTCGACCTGCGGCACGCCGGGCGCCACCTGGCGTTGTTTCAGCGCACCCACGAACTACGGCGTCGGGATGTAGACGGTGCCGCGGTCGCGCACCCGGGTGACCACGGCGTCGAGTTCGTCGTAGTCGGGCTGATCGCGCAGCGCCTCCTGGCCGGGATACTTCAGCGTGCGGTTGACCTCCTCGCTGAGGTAGTAGGCGCCGGCGATGATGTGGGTGATCAGCTCGAAGCTGTCCTCCTCCATCGCGTAGAGGGTGCCCAGCGGGTCGGTCGGCGGCTCGGCGGGCAGCGTGCTCATGGCCGCGACGAACGGGTGCAGCAGGTCGTCGCGGGCCTTGAGCGCGCGCGGCAGCAGGGTGTCCACCACGCCGGCCGGGGTGGCCGCCGGCATGCCGAGGGCGTCATCGCGCGGGATGAGCGCATCACACGCCCAATCGAGCTGCGGTCGAACAGATTCCAGGGTCGCGCTCACGGTCTTCTCCTGTTTTCCGGTGATCGGGGGGTCAGTTGGCTACGAGGGACAGCTTCTGGTCGCGGGCCGCGGCGATCGCGGCCTCGGAGTTGCGCAGCGCCAGCGCCGCGACGGTCGCGGTCGGGTTCACACAGCCCGAGGTCGGCATGACGCTGCCGTCCATTGGGGCGCAGCGGCTTTGGCGGCCTCGAGATGTTGGTGTGATGTGGACCACCGTAGCGGATTGAGTTCGGAAGTCAACATTCTGAATTCAGAGTGGAGACAGCGACTCGCGACTCTCGGGTTCGCGCAGGTCCGGGGCGTCCGGAGCGGCCCTCGGCGGCACCGGAGAACGCGATGCGGCTACTGCACGTAGTGCGCGCGGCGGAACCGCTCGAGATAGGCCAACCAATCCCAGGTCGAGAGGAACTCGGCGGTGGCCGCGTAGCCCTTGTCGTAGAGCGCCTCGGCCTCGGCGCGGGTGATGTCGAAGTCCAGCACGCCGACGTCGGTCGAATCGACCTGGATGGCACGCGCTTTGACCCACGGCTGGCTCAGGTGCGTCTGGTCGTGACCGGCCAGCATGGTGGTGAGCAAGCTTTCCAGCAACGACGGCCCGCCCCGGCACGGCAGCCGCAGCCCCGGGATCAGCTCCTCGAACGACGGCGCGGGCAGATACGGCACCACCGCCACCCCGAAGGTCGGCCACCGGGGCTCTCCCCCGTCGGGCCGGTCGAAGGAATCGATGGGAAAGTTGGACAGCACTCCCCCGTCGACCAGCGTCGACGGCTGACCGGCCGCATCGCGCAGGGTGACGGGCTGGAACAGGAACGGGATGGCCATCGAGGCGCGCACCGCGTCGGCGACCGACTGCTCGTCGGGGTCCAAACCGTAGACCCGCTGGTAGTCCCACGGCAGCCGCACCAGCTGCCCGGTGGTCAGGTCGGTCACCGTCACCACCAGGCGGTAGCGCCGCTCGGCGAGCAGGTGATCGTCATCGACGGCGAGATCCCCGAAGGTGACGACGCCCAGGTTCGCCAGCTCACCGCGAATCCATTCGTGGGCGAAATCGCCGCGGTAGATGCCGGTTTCGCGCAGCAGTCCCCACGCGGTGCCGAACAGCGGAATCCGCTCCAGCGGCCCGCTGTCCCGAAACTTGCTGTAGGGCAGGCCGATCGCGAGTTCTCGCACGAGTTCGCTGCCCAGCACTGCGCGTTGGGCCGCAGCGGCCACGACCGCGCCGACCAGTGACCCCGCCGAGGTTCCGGACACCCGCTGCACGGCGTACCCGGCGTCGGTCAGCGCGCCGACGGCGCCGACGAGCCCGATGCCCTTGACCCCGCCGCCGGACAGCACGAGATCCGCGCGCCGCGGGCCCGAGACGCCTCGCTTGCCGGCCATGGCCTACCCCCTAGGACGCAAACAGGTTCTCCACATTGTCCCCGCGCATGGCGCCCAGGATCAGTTCGCAGCCGTGGTCGGCGTGCTCCTTGGACAGTTGATCGGCGAGGTCGGCGTCGCCGGCGACGATCGCGTCGTGAATCTTCTTGTGCTCGTTCCACACCCACTGCGGGGTCCCGCTGTGGCGCAACACCTCACCCATCACCCGGCGCACGTTGTGGAACAGGACCGCGGTGGTTTCCAGCAGCAGGGTGTTGTCGGCGACCTTGAGCAGGTACTGGTGGAACTCCATGTCGGCGGTGATCATGTGGGCGAAAGACCCCTCGGCCACCGCCTGCTCGCCGCGGGCGAGCACCTCGGCGATGTAGTCGATGTCGCGGTCGGTGCGCCGGTCGGCCGCCCGCCGCGCCGCCAGGCCGTCGATCGCGGCCCGCATCTCGTAGAGGTCGACCACGAATTTCTCGTCGAGTGGCACCACCTCGAGGCCGCGCCGGTTGGCGGTCTCGCGCACCAGTCCGTGCGATTTCAGCAGCAGCAGGGCCTGTTGGATGGGCTGGCGGGAAATCTGGAACCGTTCGGCCAGCAATTCCTGGCGCAATGGCGCCCCACCAGCGAGTTCACCACTACAGATCTCGTCGATGATCGCGTCGTAGACCTGCTCTACGCGCGACGGCGGAACTGGCAGTGCGGTCATCGATGGCCCCCTCGTCAGTCACGGCAGTCGGGTCACCAGGGTAACCCGCGCCACAGTCGTCGCACTCAATCTACCCGAATGTTGCATGTTGAATTCTGAATTCAGTCGCGCTAGTGTCGGCTGCATCACACCGCCCGAGTGGACGTGCCAGCCGGCACAACCCCCGGACTGAGCTGCGAAGACATCGAACTGCAAGGACGAGGAGAGATCGTGGAGCAATGGGCCTTCCCCGCCAAGTACGACAACAGCTACTTCCCCGAAGCTGACAGCCCGTACTGGTTCCGCGAACGCGAAACCATGGATCCCGAACTGCGCGCCGAAAAGGTGCTGGTCCGGTTGCGCGAGGTGATGCGCTACGCGTACGCCACCTCCGGCTTCTACCGGCGCAAGTGGGACGACGCCGGCATCAACCCCGAGGACATCACCTCCTGGGAGGCGTTCGAATCGGTCCCGGTGGTCACCAAGGCCGAGATGCGTCAGTCCCAGCTCGACCACCCGCCGTTCGGCGACTACCTGTGCGCCCCGGAGTCGGAGATCCACCACATCCACGGCACCTCCGGCACCACCGGCACGCCCACCGCGTTCGCGGTCAGCCGCCACGACTGGGACACCATCGCCAACAACCACGCCCGCATCATGTGGGGCATGGGTCTGCGGCCCGGCGACACGGTGTTCATCGCCGCGGTGTTCAGCCTCTACCTCGGCTCCTGGGGTGCGCTCTCCGGTGCGGAACGCCTGCACTGCAAGGCATTCCCGTTCGGCGCCGGCGCCCCGGGCATGACCGCCCGCGCGGTGCGGTGGCTGCGGGCCAGCAAGCCCAAGGGTTTCTACGCCACCCCCTCGTACGCGCTGCGGCTGGCCGAGGTGGCCCAGGCCGAGGGTGTCGATCCGCGCGAGTTCGAGATCGGCGTCATGTTCTTCTCCGGTGAGCCCGGCGCGTCGATCCCGTCGGTGCGCAACGCGATCGCCGAGGCCTATGGCGCCCGCGTGGTCGACTGCGGGACCATGGCAGAGATGACGCCCTTCATGAGCGCATCGGCCACCGCCGGCACCCCGGAGGGAATGCTGCTGTACCAGGACATCGTGCACCACGAGATCTGCGATCCCACCACCTATCGGCCGGTGCCGTACGGCGGGGAGGGAACTCCGGTCTACACCCACCTGGAACGCACCTCGCAGCCGATGATCCGCCTGGCCTCCAACGACCTGAGCAGCTGGGTCTACGAGGAAAACCCCTGCGGGCGAACCTATCCCCGACTCCCCCGCGGCGTGTACGGGCGGATCGACGACATGATCCACATCCGCGGCGAGAACGTCTACCCCACCGAGATCGAGAACGTGTTGCGCGGCCTGGACCACTACGGCGGCGAGCACCGGATCATCGTCACCCGCACCGGATCGATGGACGAGTTGCACGTCGAGGCCGAATGCGTGCACACCGCCAACGACCCCACCGCACTCGAGTTGTTCAAGAAGACCGCCGCCACCGAACTGCAGTCCATGCTGGGCCTGCGGGTCTCGGTCGACACGGTTCCGCAGCACACCTTTGACCGCACCGACCACAAGGCCCGACGCGTCGACGATCGTCGCGCCCTCGTCTGACCGTCCCCACCCGACAGGACCCCCGATGACAACTCCGTCCGCCCCAACGCATCTCCCCGACAGCGCGGAGGTGAATGCCGTCTACCGCAAGGTGTCGTGGCGGCTGATCCCGTTCCTGTTCATCTGCTACACCGCCGCCTACCTCGACCGCGTCAACGTCGGGTTCGCCAAGCTGCAGATGCTCGACGAACTGAAGTTCAGCGACGCCGTGTACGGCCTCGGTGCCGGCATGTTCTTCGTCGGCTACATCATCTTCGAGGTACCCAGCAACGTCATCCTGCAAAAGGTCGGCGCCAAGCTCTGGATCGCCCGGATCATGTTCACCTGGGCGATCATCTCCGGCGCCATGGCGCTGGTGACCACCCCGATGATGTTCTACGTCCTGCGGTTCCTGCTCGGCGTCGCCGAGGCGGGCTTCATCCCGGGCATCCTGTTCTACCTGACGAAGTGGTACCCGGCGGCCCGGCGCGGACGGGTGTTCGCCCTGTTCCTGGCGGCCATCCCCGTCGCGTCGATCTTCGGCGGACCGCTGTCGGGCTGGATCCTGCAGACCTTCCACGGCTCCGGCGGCCTGTCGGGCTGGCAGTGGATGTTCATCATCGAGGCCATCCCGTCGCTGCTGCTGACCTTCGCCGTGCTCAAGTGGCTGGACAACTCCCACAAGTCCGCCAAGTGGCTCACCGACCGCGAGAAGTTCGTCGTCGAGCACTCGCTGGCCGAGGACGTCCCGGTGGAGGGCCACGCGCACAGCTTCGGCGCCGCGATGCGCAGCGGCAAGGTGTGGCTGCTGTCGGTCATCTACTTCACCATCTGCATGGGCATCTACGTCAACAGCTTCTGGTTGCCGACCATCATCCAGCGCTCCGGCGTCAGCAGCGCGCTGACCATCGGGCTGCTGACCGCGGTGCCCTACACCGTCGCGGTGATCGCGATGATCGTCAACAGCTCGCACGCCGACCGGACCGGAGAACGCCGCTGGCACACCATCGTTCCGACGCTGGTCACCGCCGGTGGCCTGATACTCACCGGCATCTACGCCGGCAGCCCGCTGATGGCCCTGGTGGGTCTGGTCCTCGCCGCCGCGGGCGCCTCCACCGCCCAGGCCGCCTTCTGGAGCCTGCCCGCGGCCTTCATGTCCGGGGTCGCCGCCGCGGCCGGCATCGCGCTGGTCAACTCGGTGGGCAACATCGCCGGACTGGTCAGCACGTCGGTGGTCGGCTGGATGAGCAACGTCACCGGCAGCACCACGTCCAGCCTGTACGCCATCGGGGCGCTGCTGGTGGTGGGTGCCCTGCTGATCCTGGCCATCCCCGCGAAGGTCGTCAACGACAAGGGCCTGGCCGACACCGAAGAGAAGAAAGTGGTCGCATGAGCGCCGAATTGGCAACCCGTACCCGCGAACTCATCCGTGAGACGATCCTGCCCCTCGAGGACGCCAACTACGGCGACATCGAGGCGGCCGGCGGCGACGAGATCCGGGTCAAGATGCAGCAGGCCGCCCGCGACGCCGGGGTGTTCGCCCCGCACGTCGGGGTCGAGTACGGCGGGCACGGACTCAACATGGTCGAGCGCGCACCGGTGTTCGAGGAGGCCGGCTACTCGGTGTTCGGGCCGACCGCCCTGAACATCGCCGCGCCCGACGAGGGCAACATGCACCTGTTGGCCCACCTGGCCAACGCCGAGCAGAAGGAGCGCTTCCTGGCGCCGCTGGCCCGCGGCGAGGTGCGCTCGGCCTTCGCGATGACCGAACCCGCCCCCGGCGCCGGATCCGACCCGTCGGCGCTGACCACCCGCGCCGAGAAGACCTCGGGCGGCTGGAAGATCAACGGCCGCAAGTGGTTCATCACCGGGGCCGACGGCGCCGGCTACTTCATCATCATGGCGCGCACCTCGGGCGAACCCGGCCAGCAGGGCGGGGCGACGATGTTCCTCGCCGACGCCGACACCCCGGGCATCACCGTGGGCCGGCACATCCCGACCAGCGACCGTTCGATGGTCGGCGGACACTGCGAGGTCACCTTCGAGGACCTGATGGTCTCCGATGCCGCGGTGCTCGGCGAGGTGGACCGCGGCTTCGCCGGCGCGCAGATCCGGCTGGGACCGGCGCGGATGACCCACGTCATGCGTTGGCTCGGTGCGGCCCGGCGGGCCCACGACGTCGCGGTGTCGCACGCCGCCCGGCGCGAGGGCTTCGGTTCGCGCATCGGCGATCTGGGCCTGACCCAGAAGATGATCGCCGACAACGTCATCGACATCGCCGCCACCCGCGCGCTGCTCATGGAGGCCTGCCGCGAACTCGACGAGGGCGGCCGGGCGTCGAACTCGACGTCGATCGCCAAGACGTTCGGCGCCGAGGCCGTGGGTCGGATCGTCGACCGGTCCATCCAGATCTGCGGCGGCCTGGGGGTTTCCAGCGATCTGCCGCTGGCCCGCCTGGCGGCCGAGGTGCGGCCGTTCCGGATCTACGACGGCCCCTCCGAGGTGCACCGCTGGGCGATCGCAAAGCGGGCCGTGGCAGCCGCGACATGAGTGCCGCGCTGATCACCGGGGCCTCCCGCGGTATCGGCCTGGGCATCGCGCGCATGCTCGCCGGCCAGGGTTACGGCCTGACGATCACCGCGCGCGGGCAGGAGCGACTGGACGCCGTGACCGCCGAACTGCGCGACCTCGGTGCCGACGACGTCGTCACAGTGGCCGCCGACCTCGCCGACGAGGACGCGCCCGCCGCCATCGCCGCCGCGCACGCCGCGCGGTTCGACCGGCTCGACGCGCTGATCCTCAACGCCGGGGTCGGCAGCGCCGGCAACATCGCCGAGTTCCCAATGAAGCGCTACGACAAGACCTTTGCCGTCGACGTCCGGGCGCCGTTCATGCTGCTGCAGCAGTGCCTGCCACTGCTGCGCACCACCGCGGCCGACAGCCCGCGGGGCGCGCGGGTGATCGCGCTCGGATCGATCACCGGGGTGTATGCCGAGCCGGGGTTGACCGCCTACGGGGCCGCCAAGGCAGCGATGAACTCGCTGATCGAGACGCTCAACGTCGAGGAATCCGGCGCCGGTATCAGCGGCACCGCGATCGCGCCGGCGTTCGTCGACACCGACATGTCGGCCTGGACCCGCGAATCGGTCCCACAGGAGTCGATGGTCGGAGTGCAGGACATCGTGGAGATCGCGGCCATGGCGCTGCGGCTGTCGCGTCAGGCGGTCATCCCGAAGATCGTCGTCGGCCGCGCCGGGACCGACGGGTACCGGGCGTAGTTCCGACGTAGTTTCGCTGCCGCCGAGCCCCTACCAGTTGCTCACCGCGTAGTCCTTCAGGAAGCACCCGTAGAGATCCTCACCGGCCTCCCCGCGCACGATCGGGTCGTACACCCGCGCCGCACCGTCGACCAGATCCAACGGGGCGTGGAAGCCCTCCTCGGCCAATCGCAGCTTGATCGGGTGGGGGCGCTCGTCGGTGATCCAGCCGGTATCGACGGCGGTCATCAAAATGCCGTCCTGCGAGAGCATTTCGGCCGCGCTGGTGCGGGTGAGCATGTTCAGCGCGGCCTTGGCCATGTTGGTGTGCGGATGCCCGGGGCCCTTGTAGCCGCGGCTGAACTGACCTTCCATCGCCGAGACGTTCACCACGTACTTGCGCCGCGCGGTCGAGGCGGCCAGCGCGCCACGCAGCCGGCTGATCAAGATGAACGGCGCGGTCTGGTTGCACAGCTGCACCTCGAGCAGTTCCAGCGCGTCGACCTCGTGCACGCGCTGGGTCCAGCTGTTGACCGGGGCGGTGTCCGGCAGCAGCCCGCCGGCGTCGATCGCGGTCCCCGCGGCGATCCGCGCCGGGGAGGCGCTGCGCGCCACCAGGGCGAGTTCGGTCAGGGCGTGCGGCTGCTGGTGTTCGGCCAGGCTGCCGGCCAACGCGGCCGGGTGGGCATCGCTGACATGGTCGAAGGTGATCACGTCGACCAGTTCCGGGGCCGGGGTCCGCTCGGCCTCGACCAGCGCGGCATAGGAGCCCGGCGCGCGGCGCACGGTCTGGGCGGCATTGTTGATCAGGATATCCAGCGGGCCCCGCTCGGCCACGGCGTCGGCCAGCGCGACCACCTGCGCCGGATCCCGCAGGTCGATGCCGACCACGCGCAGCCGTTGCAGCCAGTCGGCGCTGTCGGGCATGCCCGCGAACCGGCGCACCGCGTCGTTGGGAAAACGGGTGGTGACAGTGGTGTGGGCCCCGTCGCGCAACAGACGCAGCGCGATGTACATGCCGATCTTCGCACGCCCGCCGGTGAGCAGGGCGCTCCGGCCGGTCAGGTCGGTGCGCGCATCGCGTTTGCTGTGGTTGAAGGCGGCGCACTGCGGGCAGAGCTGGTGGTAGAACGCGTCGACCACGGTGTAGCGGTTCTTGCAGACGTAGCAGGCCCGCGACCGCTGCAGCGTGCCCGCGGTGGCACCCACCGCGGTGGACACCAGGGGCAGCCCCTGGGTCTCGTCGTCGATGCGACCGGGCGCCCCGGTGGCCGTGGCGGCGGTGACGGCGTTGTCGGCCGCGGCGATGGCGTCGCGCTTGGCGTGGCGGCGGGCGATCTTCACCGACTTCCACAGGCTCGCGGTCGCGCGGCGCACCGCGACGGCGTCGGGGTGCTCGGGCGGCAGCGTCTCGACCTCGGCGAGCACCCGCAGGCACAGTTTCAGCTGTTCAGGATCGATCGCGGTCACGCTGCAACGGTACGGGGCCCTCAGCCGAACTTGCGCTCCGAGGCCGTCTCCGGTGCGTCGTCGGCCGTCGCGGTCAGGAACCGATCGGGCAGCGCCAGCTTGAGGATGGTGCGCTGGGTCAGAAAGAACTGCCGCGCAAAAGGTCCCGTGGTGTAGGGCAGGTCGTACTTGTCGCAGAGTTCACGCACCCGCTCGGCGATCTGGGCGTAGCGGTTGCTGGGCAGGTCGGGGAACAGGTGGTGTTCGATCTGGTAGCAGAGGTTACCGCTGGCGAAGGCCAGCACCGGGCCCGCGTCGAAGTTGGCCGTGCCGAGCATCTGGCGCAGATACCAGTCCGGCTTGGTCTCGTCAGCCAGGGCCTCCTCGGTGAACTTCTCGGCGCCGTCGGGGAAATGCCCGCAGAAGATCACCGCGTAGGCCCACAGGTTGCGCAGGACGTTGGCCGCGATGTTGGCGGTCAGGGTGCGCCGCCACCGTCGCCCGCTCAGCGCCGGCAGCAGCAGATAATCCTTGGCCAGCTGCCGACGCGTCTTGCGCATCAAAGCCGCGCTCTGGGAAGATCTTTCGGCGTCCGAGTCGGCGCGCTCGTGTTCGGAGTGCAGGCCGTGCATGGCGATGCCCCACTCGAAGATGAGGGCCAGCAACAGGTTACGCACGGGCTGGGCGAGCCATTTACGCCGCCACGGCTCGTCGCGCGAGACCCGCATGATGCCGAAGCCCAGGTCGTCGTCGACGCCCAGGACGTTGGTGTACATGTGATGCCGATAGTTGTGGGAGTAGCGCCACTGCGACGACACCCCGGCCATGTCCCACTCCCAGGTGTTGGAGTGGATCTCCGGGTCGTTCATCCAGTCCCACTGGCCGTGCCCGATGTTGTGGCCGAGTTCCATGTTCTCGACGCTCTTGGCCACCGCCAGCGACACCGCGCCCAGCGCCCAGGTGGTCTTGGAGCGGCTGCTGAAGATCAGCAGCCGCGCGGCGGCGTCCAGCGCCCGTTGGAATCGGATGGTGCGGTGGATGTAGGCGGCGTCGCGGGCGCCCAGCGAGTTCTCGATCTCGACGCGGATGGAATCCAGCTCGGCACCGAGCGCATCGATATCCGTGCGGCTCAGGTGCGCGTAGCGTGCAACGTCGGTAATGGCCATGAATGTCCTGGTGTCGGCGTGAATTGTCGGTCGGCGTTCCGGACGGGCTGGGTTTACCAACAGTGCAACCGTACCTGCTCGTTGTCGACCACACTGGTCCTCATGACAGAAACCGGTGTCACCCGCGTGGCGGTCTACCTCGACTTCGACAACATCGTGATTTCTCGATACGACCAGGTCAACGGTCGTAACTCGTTCCAGCGTGACCGGGCCAAGAATCCGGCCGACCACGCCGAGCGGTTCGACCGCGCCACCGTGGACGTCGGCGCCATCATCGACTTCGCCTCCTCGTTCGGCACGCTGGTGCTGACCCGGGCCTATGCGGACTGGTCGGCGGAGATCAACGCCGCCTACCGCGACCAGCTGGTGGGACGCGCCGTCGACCTGGTGCAGCTGTTCCCGGCCGCGGCCTACGGCAAGAACGGCGCGGACATCCGGCTGGCCGTCGACGCCGTGGAGGACATGTTCCGGCTGCCCGACCTGACGCACGTGGTGATCGTCGCCGGCGATTCCGACTACATCGCGCTGGCGCAGCGCTGCAAGCGGCTGGGCCGCTACGTGGTGGCCATCGGCGTGGCCGGGTCGTCGAGCCGCTCGCTGGCCGCCGCGTGCGACGAGTTCGTCACCTATGACGCGCTGCCGGGCGTTCCGGTGTTCGAGCCGGCGCCCACCGAGGAGTCGTCGCCGAAGCACCGCAAGCGCTCGGCCAAGGCCGCCAAGGAGCCCGATCCGCAGGCCGCGGCCACCGCGCTGCTGACCCGGGCGCTGCAGATCGGGTCGGAGAAGGACGACGTCGAGTGGCTGCACAACTCGGCGGTGAAGGCACAGATGAAGCGCATGGACCCGTCGTTCAGCGAGAAGTCGTTGGGCTACAAGTCCTTCAGCGACTTCCTGCGGTCGCGCCCGGAGGTGGAGTTGGACGAGAGTTCGACGACGCGGATGGTGCGGCTGAAGGATTCTTCCGGCTAGGTCACTGGGCTTCTTCTCGGCGCAGCTGTTCGACCGCGCGCTCGCGGAGTTCGATCTTGCGGACCTTGCCCGTGACGGTCATCGGGTAGTCGTCGATCACCGCGACGTGGCGGGGAATCTTGTAGTGCGCGATCCGGCCCGCGCAGAACTCGCGGATGGACTCGGCGGTGGGCGGCGCGGCGCCCTCCCTGATCCGCAGCCACGCCATCAGCTCCTCGCCATAGCGCTCGTCGGGCACCCCGACCACCTGGGCGTCGAGGACGTCGGGATGCTGGTAGAGGAATTCCTCGATCTCGCGCGGGTACACGTTCTCGCCGCCGCGGATCACCATGTCCTTGATCCGGCCGGTGATCGCCACGTACCCGTCGTCGTCCATGACGGCGATATCCCCGGTGTGCATCCAGCCGTCGGCGTCGAGCACCTCGGCGGTCTTCGTCGGATCGTTCCAGTACCCGGCCATCACGCTGTAGCCGCGGGTGCACAGTTCGCCGGGGGCACCGCGCGCCACGATCTCCCCGGAATCGGGGTCGACGACCTTGATCTCGAGGTGCGGGCCGGCGGTGCCGACCGTGCTGGTGCGCTGGGCCAGCGTGTCGGAGGGGCGGGTCTGGGTGGAGACCGGGGAGGTCTCGGTCATGCCGTAGCAGATGGCGACCTCGCCCATGTTCATCTGCTCGATGACCTGGGTCATCACCACCTCGGGGCACGGTGAGCCGGCCATGATCCCGGTCCGCAGGCTGCCGAGGTCGTAGGAGTCGAGGCTCTCGAGCGCCAGCTCGGCGATGAACATCGTCGGCACCCCGTACAGCGAGGTGCATCGTTCGGCCGACACCGCCGCCAGCGTGGCGGCCGGGTCGAAACCCGGTGCGGGGATGACCATCGTCGACCCGTGCGAGGTGCACGCCAGGTTGCCCATCACCATCCCGAAGCAGTGGTAGAACGGGACCGGGATGCAGACCCGGTCGTGTTCGGTGTAGCCGACGCCCTCGCCGACGAAGTAGCCGTTGTTGAGGATGTTGCTGTGGGTCAGCTTGGCACCCTTGGGGAATCCCGTTGTGCCCGAGGTGTATTGGATGTTGATCGGGTCGTGCGGCGTGAGGCCCGCGGCGACGTCGGCCAGCGCTGCGTCATCGATCGGGGACGCCGCCAGCGATTGCCACGCATCGGATCCGACGATGATGACGTCCTGCAGGTCCGGACACTTGCCGGCCACCGCGGCGAGCATGGCCTCGTAGTCGGATGTCTTGAACGACGACGCCGCGATCACGGTGCGAATCCCGGACTGGTTCAGCACATACTCGAGTTCCTTGACCTGGTAGGCCGGGTTGATGGTGACGAGAATGGCACCGATGCGTGCCGACGCGTACTGCACCAACGTCCATTCGGCGGTGTTCGGGGACCAGATGCCGACGCGGTCACCGGGACGCAGACCCAGCGCCAGAAGTCCGCTGGCGATGCGGCGCGTGTCCTTGTCGAACTCGCGGTAGGTCCACCGGCGACCGGTGTTGACCTCGACGAGGGCTTCCCGATCACCGAAGGCCGCGACCATCCGGTCGAGATTGGCGCCGATCGTCTCCGTGAGCAGGGGTGTGTCCGTGCTGCCCTTCACGTACGACGCCGCGCTCTGCTCTTTCAGGGCCACTGCCAAGCTCCTCGGGTCGACGGGCGGGCCATCCCCGCCGCTTGTGATCCAAGTTACTATATGACATAGTGTTCGTAATACTCGACGCAGTGTCAATTATCGAGAGGCACCCATGTCCGTCACCCTGCCCGTCTCCGGCACCAAGCTCGACGTGGACTTCGACCCGGCACCGATCCGGGCGCGCTACGCCGAGGAGCGGGACCGGCGCCTGCGCCCCGACCACCTCGGCCAGTTCCAAGGCCTGTCCGACGTGCGTGCCGCCGAGGACGCCGACCCCTACAGCGAACCCACGCAGCGCGAGGCCCTGGCCGCCGAGCACGACGTCGTCATCCTCGGCGGCGGCTTCGGCGGCCTGCTGGCCGGCGCCTACCTGACCCGGCAGGGCGTGACCGACTTCCGCATCGTCGAACAGGCCGGGGATTTCGGCGGCACCTGGTACTGGAACCGCTACCCCGGCGTGCAGTGCGACGTCGAGTCCTACATCTATATGCCGCTGCTGGAGGAGACCGGCTACATCCCGACCCAGCGCTACGCCGACGGCGACGAGATCTTCGCCCACGCCCAACGCATCGGCCGGCACTTCGATCTCTACCGCGCCGCGCTGTTCCAGACGGCGGTGACGTCGGCGACCTGGTCGCAGGACCGGCAGCGCTGGGAGATTCGCACCGACCGCGGCGATGTCCTGACCGCGAAATACGTCGTGCGCGCCAACGGGCCGCTGAACAAGCCGCAGTTCCCGCGGGTCGACGGCATCGCCGACTTCAAGGGCGCGATGTTCCACACCAGTCGCTGGGACTACGACTACACCGGCGGCGATCAGCACGGCGGCCTGACCAAGTTGGCCGACAAGCGCGTCG
>Ga0265293_10005570_pt1 | contig 20903 bp, 15 predicted proteins | sample Munlanlewell138R_FD_192505 | JGI IMG/M metagenome (GOLD analysis project Ga0265293, IMG submission 192505) | Leachate microbial communities from a municipal landfill in Southern Ontario, Canada - Leachate well 138R | ecosystem: Engineered > Solid waste > Landfill > Unclassified | place: Canada... | reverse complement strand
AGACCGTTGGTTCAATAGCAAATTATTGACTGCATCTCACAAAACGCTCCAATGAATTCTTTACCTTAACTATAAGTAAGAGATGGAACTCTCATTTGTGATGGGGTTATCATCATTTTCCTATACAGGAAATAGAACTATTTAATTATCAATAGTTTGTGTTATTTGTGGTACAAATGTGGTACAGAATACGACAAAATTTCCAAAACCATCGAGCCGTTCAAAACCACTTTCGTACAGCACAAATTTAGCGATTTTTAGCGATTCTTGGTGATACTTGGCTCGTTCTCGGGCCGTTCCTACCTCGATAAAAGAATAACTCCCGGCTGGCGAACCAGTCGGGAGCATTGCTAATGGCAGAAGGCGAGTGTTTACTACTCGCTCAGCTTGGCCTGGGCCAGCACTTCTCCGGACTTCTCACCGGTGGCGGTGTTCACGTAGAAGTACTTGAAGAAGACCTTGGGGCTACCGGCGGACGGAGCGCCACATTTGGCGTCGTACTTGGCCTTGATGTCGATGGCCGTGGTCACAGGAGTGTACGGGTCATCGAAGGCCGAAGCCTTGCTGTAGGCGCGGGTGATACCGTTGCCCTGGGGTTCGGAGGCCTGGATGACGAGTTTCAGGTTGGTGACATCGCTGGGGATGTCTGCCAGGGTGAAGGTCATCGCGGATGCAGTGAGGGCGATAGTCGCCTCTGCAGGAGCCTCAACGCCGGAGAGGTTAGGCACGGCGGTCATAATGCTACCGCCGCAGTACACGACCCAGTAGTTGAGCCTCATGAAGAGGTTCGCACCGGAGATCTTGGACTTGGTGCCGAGAACGGACTTGCCCTGAGCGGTGTTGGCCGCTGCATTCCAGGCGAGGATCTGCTCGTTGGTGAGACCCTGCCAGGCCTGAGAGAGCTGCTTGAAGACAGCTTTTACGGAAGACTGGAACGCGGTCCTGGTGGAGCCGCCGTATCCACGGTTGCGGATGTACTTACGACCGCGCGTCTTGGCAGCGGTGACACCCTTTGCGGAGCCCGACATTTCGTCGAAGGCGATTGAAGGATTGTACTTCATGGCGCAATAGAATTAAAAGTGAAACATATGGTTTATTCTGATGTATTATCATTGTTGTCTCTGACGAGGAAAGCATATACGAACGGATCATGAGCCGTGTCGAAGAATCCCATCACGCGACGCTGGCTGGTGAGAACCTTGTTCTCGATGTGGGCTTCCGCCATACCGTCGCAGTTGGGATGCATCTGGTTACCGCCTCCACAGATAGGGACATCTGCCGTGATGTCTGCAGGCAACTCCTCCATCGTCACCTCCCACAGCGCTTCCCTGTAAGCGTAAGTAACGCCGGAGAACATCAGATGAATGAACACCCAGTGCTCGAACTCCACCATAAAGGTCTCGTAGCCGAAGCGGAGGTAGTTGCCCTCCGTGGTCATCGTAAGGCGCTGCATGGTGCTTTTGATGGTATCGCTGCCCTGATTCAGCTGCGGGTAGAGCGTGACGATATAGATGATGAGCGGGCCGTTCTCGTCGAACCAGGGCTGCTTCTCGATGACGATGGTGTTCTTGTCCTTGATCCAGGACTTGAGCACCGTACCGCCGTCATATACGGAGTCACCCCAGGAGTAGTGGTAATCCTCGACAAAGCGAATGAAGACACCGCCCACGGCGCTGCGGTCGATGGTCAGATCCGGAACATAGATTTCCAGCTGGTCGCAGGCCTGGTAGTCGGCATTCGTCGGGTCAAACGTGAACTTGGAGTTCAGCACCACGTAGTTGGAAGCCTGGTAATCCTTGAAGGTTATCTGGCCGGCTCCGAAGTTATTTCCAGTACTGTTGAACATAGTCGTTGCGATAGGGGATTAGTAGATGATACCGGAGCCGAAGCACTCAGTAGGCTTTACGTAGTAGCCGCCACGGTGAGCAAAGGTCATTTTAGCACCATCGGAAAGATTATATATGTAGACCAGGTAAGACTGCGGGATAATCTTGCCGTCAGCGCCATTCCCGCGGCCCAGGCAGATGCCTGTACCGATGACATCGGCAGGAAGCGGACGATCCAGATACACCTCGGAAGAAGCGACGTTGCTGTGGCCCAGGCACATTGCGTTGAACTCTGCCACGGGAACGCCGGTGGAGAAGTCCACATCCAGCGAAGAAACATGGCTTTCCTCTGTCGGGTCAAGATCGTCCATCGTAGCGCGGACACGCTGCCCTGACGGGCTTTCTCCGGTCACTATGACCACGTCCTGGAGTACCTGACCGGCAAAGCCGGTATTCGTGTCCATCCAATAGGATTCTACGAAGACCTTCTGGCCTGGGACGGGTTCTACGCCGATGGTCTTGAAGTACAGTGTAGTCACGTCTGCCTGCCCCCAGTCATCCTCCATGCCGGGCGAAACGATGACAGTCTTACTCCAGCCGTTGGAGATACCGACACTTTGGTTTCCGGACATCTTCACGACCAGCTTGTAAGGGGAGGGGGCGTGCTTGATCCCGTTGATGGCGATGAATTCGGGAGTAACGACGGCCTCGTCGTAAACCACGTTGGGAATAGTTCCGTGATAGGAAGGCGCATCCCTGAGGATGGTCTCTCCTGCCATGACTCGATTGGAGTTGAGACGGACGAAGGCATTGTGGCCAGTCATCTCGGCGGCGGAGCCGATGGAAGATGCAGCCTTCATATGAGATGCCAAGACCTCCCAGGCATGCATTTGGGAATCAGAGAGCTGCTTATACTCCCGGGAGATCTTGGACAACTGATTTCTTGAAGTAGCTTGAGCAGGTGTAACAACCTTGCTCTGATAGGCTCGGACGGAGAGGATGTTGCGCCCGTTGACGTTCCTCGCAGTGACATCCTTCGCGGTGCCGGCGAAGTCATTGAACGCTATGGAAGGCTTTGCTATCATAATCTTCTTATGGGTAGCAGCCTCTGATTCCAATGCAAAGATACAAAAGTTTTTCTAATTACTCAAATACAAGTAATTAGATTATTTTGTATAAAGGGATACTTTAGGTAATTTTACAAGGTCATCAAGAAGGATTTCTTCTTGAAAATGTTCCGATAACCGGTCTCCGCATCGATAAGAAAGTACCTCATATGAACCTGATACTCCGGAAGGTCAAGGTCCCATATGTCCTTATAACCGGGGACCAAGACTTCAACAATGCAGTCGGATGCTGTGCAGTTACTCGTGGCCACGAATGACCGGAGGTAGCCAGGCCTGCGCCCCGATCCAGGCGTGGTGAGCTGGATGCGGACAGCAAGCCGGTATCTGGAGGGGACTACATTTCGCTCGAGTTGCGTTCTCAGTTTGATGCAAAGTGTATCGCCATCCTGTATTGATACAGAGTGATACGATACAGTGAAGATGGGCAATTCTTCATATGCCCGGGGGACAGGTACATGCTCATTCCCGAGCTGGGCGAATCCGTGATATGCGGACACAAATAGATTGTATCCGCTGATATGGTGGTCTTTGTTGAATGGAGGCCGATGGCTGTACACTGTAAGCGCCAGCATATTCCATTGCTCCTGAACCAGGCGATCCAGAGAGCGCCAGGCCTGCAGCGCACGAAGATGCACCGACTGGGCCTCCATCTGGGGGAGTGTGCCGGGGAATTCAGGATACGCACGCTTCTTCCAATAGCAGACACCATTGCGGTGATAGAAGGTGACATCGCCGACCGAAGACCAGCAATCAGAGAAACGAATATTGGGTTTATACCTTGGCATATATCCTTCTTCTTAAAGAGGTGCCCTGTCTGACCATCACGGCAAGACAGGGCGTTCAGGAATTGTACTATGTAGTGCCAGGGTCAGAGGGACCTCGGGCGTTGAACTCTTAAACTCAGAGGTAACACAAAGGGACCTTAAATAGTATTATTCAATAACTCAACACAAAGATACACAATTATTTTGATATGACAAACTAAAGTAAAACTTAATGTGAATAATACGGGGTCGAAGGGGGCGGAGCCCCCTGGGACCTGGTATATTTTTACATCTTTTTCATCGGTTCGGGCGGGGTAGGATGCTCGCATCCGCACTGACGTTGGGGCGTGAGATGCTGGGTGGCCTATGGTGCTGTCCAGTCTCTTAGACGCCGCAGCACCGGCGGTGGAGTCTTGGCACTGGATCTCACCGGCGGCTAAGAGTCTGGCAGTGCCATAGGGCGCGGAACGAAGTGGAGCGTGGGTGGGGAGGCGGTCTGGAAGCGTGGGGACGGCGGGCTCTGGAGCGCCGCGGAAGGGAGACCTCAGGCTCCCTGGAGCAGCGAAAGAGACCGACGTGCAGGGGAGGCAGACGGCCTCACCGCCCTGAGCCGGAACGGCTCACTGCCCGAATCGAGGCACTGCGTTCGAGGCGAAGCCTGGCACTGTCGCTCCGGCGCAGTCTGTGGCGGGTGGAGCGCAGCGGAATCCCGACACTGTCTGCGCCAGCAGCCGGGACGGCTGCCTCCTGGCTGCCCGGAACACTTCCGGCGGGGTTCACCCCGGCGGAGGTGTGGAGGAATAGCGGCCAGGTATAACCAAGCCGTAGGCTTACCGCGGAGTGGAGGGACGGGACTCTTCTGACGGAGCCTGCGGAGGAAGAGGAGTCACGGCCTGGAACGACCCAGCAGCGGATGCTGCGTAAGGCGGCAGGATGCTCGCATACCACGGACGCTGAAGGCGAGAGATGACGGTCGCAAACCACTGACGGTGTTCGGGGCGGCACTTCCCGCCCACGCATACCTACTATCCTCTGATACGGGCCACGTAGCGGAAGCAGTGGTCTCCGAGGGCTTGTCCCCGGAGACGACTGCTGGAGCGGGACTCGAATCTTGACGGCGCTGAATCGAAGAACGCGGGAAGTGCGGAGTGAGCGACGGAGGGGAGGGGTGGTCCCCTCCCTGAGCGAACTCCTCTCCTGCCGCCGCCTCGCACGGGAGTTCGAAGGTAGGACTCTCGCAACTCACTGACGGAGCGTACTTAACATAATCCGGATTGTGTAATCTGACGCCATGTAGGACGGTTTTGCGGGCTCCGGGAGTATGTTATACCGATGCCGCTGATGCGGGGCACTGACGGTGCTGGCGGCTGTTACACAATCCCGATGGGATTATGTTAATGTACGCGGATTCGGAGCACCGACGCTCGCGCTGGCACTACGGCTCCCGGGCGATTATGGCCCCTGGGGGCGGTGGGGGACTAACCAGCGCAGTGAGCTGGCGGTTGTGGAGCAAGCGACAGCGAGCGGAACAACCGACTGCTGACTGCGACCGCTTTTCCTTTAATCGCGGGGAGGGCGTCCGCAAGTCTGTGGCAGACTTGTTCTGACACAGTCTTGCAGCGAAGGGTGGCAATGAAGGTCGCTGGTCTGACGTTGCGGAGCAATCGGCAGACGAGCGAGTACCGCTTTCTTATCTCCCTGATTTATCGGCCTTTTGCATCATTTCGCCACATTTTGCCCAATTTCTTCGGTAAAAATGATTAAATTTGTTGCTTATTAGCAGGAATATACCCGGAATTGTACATTAATGACACTATTCGGTCGTTCATACGATGTGGCTTTGGAGCAGTTTCTATCGTCTGCCCCAAGGTATCGGCTTGCTGTGCTGAAGGTTGATTCTTCGGCCAGGGAGGAGAATGCACTGAATATCGGCCTGGAGCTGACAAAGGCCATTGAAGGGCTTGACAGGCATAATGAGATGGCTTTTCAGTTTGCCGTCCAGGAAGCAATCTCTCGTATCGTCAAAGAGCATATTATCACTGATCCTGTGTTTGGAGAAGTTGTTGTCATCGAGAATCCTGGCATCCTCTTCGAACCGGCGCTGCGTATCGATGTATCGGATGTATTGCAGAGAATATCACGCAATACACTGACGATACTGCTATGGCCCGGTGAAATTGCCAAGGAAAAGTTGTCATTTTTGTCTACCTCATCGGTATATCATATCAAGCAGTCTGAAACAAATTACATCATCTTATGAAATATCGCGACATACTCCAATTCGAACCGATTACGGACGTAATCCAGCTTGATAAACTGGGCAGCGACGATTATCGTGAAGACATCATCAAATCGTTTGTCTATCCGGATTACTTCGTTGAGACGATTATTCCTGAAATCGTCCGGAATCTGAAGTTCGGTGAACGTAACCAGAAGGGTATCCAGATTATCGGTAACTATGGTACCGGTAAGAGTCACTTGATGTCACTGGTTTCCCTTATTGCCGAGAATGGCGGTTACCTGGAGAAAGTTACCAACTCGAAGGCGAAGGATGTCCTCGCTCCGATTGCCGGCAAGTTCAAGGTGCATCGGTTTGAGATGCAGACGGACCGGAAACTGTGGGACATAGTGACCTTCCAGATTCAGCGTTATCTGGATGAGCTGGGTGTCGCGTATAAGTTCGACCCGGATTCGCTGAAGATGTACAGTGAGCAGTTGGATGAGATGATGGTCGCTTTCGAGGAGAAGTTCCCGGACAAGGGTCTCCTCATTATTATCGACGAGTTGCTTGCGTACCTGAAGGGACACGCTGCCGTTGGCCAGCTTAATCAGGATCTGCAGGTGCTCCAGGCTCTTGGCCAGCAGTGTGCGAAGGGTCGCTTCGCCTTCATGTTCGGCGTGCAGGAGATGATTTACCAGTCGAAGGAGTTTGCTTTCGCTGCGGAGATGATGCTGAAGGTGAAAGACCGTTATACAGACCTCACCATCCGCAAGGAAGACGTGTCTTATGTGGTGCAACACCGCTTGCTTCGTAAGTCCGAGCGGCAGAAGAAGGCTATTCGCACGCATCTGGAGAAGTTCATCGGCCTGTTCAGTGATATGCATTCACATCTGCAGGACTATGTGGAATTGTTCCCGGTGCATCCGTCATATTTCGACAATTTCCAGCGCATCAAGTTGGGCCGTGCTCAGCGTGAAGTGCTGAAGACGCTCACCCGTCAGTTCCAGTTGATCGCCGACCAGGAGATCCCGAGCGATAATCCCGGGCTCATTACTTACGACCAGTACTGGGAGCAGATGATGGCGGATACGGGCCTTATGGCAGTGCCGGATTTCAAGACGGTCTCCGACACGGTTCGCATCATCTATGACAAGGTGGAGAGCAATTTCACCGGTCCGAGAAAGTCACAGATTCCGACAGCCAAGAGAATCGTGAATGCCTGTGCAATCAAATTGTTGCAGGGTGACCTTAGCAAAGGCAACGGCTCTCGTGCTGAGACTTTCGTGGAGGACCTGTGTATCACTGATGAACTCGCAGACAACAAGGAATTCCTTGTAGATAGTGTAGATGCTACTGCAAAGTTGGTTATCAAGGCTACCTCTGGTCAATATTTCGATTTCAACGAGGAGAACGGCGAGTATCACCTCCGTACAGAAGGCGGTGTAAACTTCGACCAGCTGATTGCCCAATTTGCCGAGACGATGCCGGTGGGACGTAAGGACGAATCTTTCTTCCGTTTCATCGTCGAGGTTCTTGGTATCACAGCCAATCCATACAAAGCCGGATTCCAGATTTATACACACGAATTGGATTGGCGCAGCCATAAGGTCACTCGCGATGGTTATATCTTCTTGGGCAATCCTAATGAGAAATCTTCGACGCATCCAAAGCAACACTTCTATATGATTTTCATGCCGATTTTCCAGGCCGACAAGAAAGGTCGGAACCTGGAGAACGATGAGGTGTACTTCGTGATGGACAATCTGACCGACGAATTCAAGAATCTGGTGGTGCTTTATGGTGCCGCATACAGCCTCCTCAATTCGGCAGATACGGCTCAGAAGGTTCATTACAAGAGCAAGTGCGACGATCTGTTCATCAAGACTCGCCGGGCATTTGATGCCTGCTATTTGAATAACACGCAGGTATTCTATCAGGAAGAAGAAGCAAGAACGCTCGTTTCATTCCAGTTGCCTGGTGGCGGTGCCTCCAAGATGGAGATATTCGACAGCGTGGCCAGCGCCATCTTCGAGGATCAGTTTACTAAGGAGATGCCGAAGTATCCGGCTTTCACCTATGCTAATCAGACTATTTCTCACGACAACCTTGACCGTTATCTGAAGGGAACCGTTGCCAAGATTATCCGCCCGACGGAAGGCAACAAGGATGGTGAGGCTATTCTCTCCGGACTTGGCTGCTACAAGGCTGGCGAGTTGTCGGCAGACAAGAGCATCTACGCACAGGCCATCCTGAAGATGATGAATGACCGTGACCTGAATATGGTGGTTAATAAGGATGAAATTCTGGAACTGCTACCAAGGTCGGAGAATGTCTGGTTCACGAAGGACTACCATCTGGATGCTCCGTTTGAGTTTATGGTCTTGAGTGTCCTTGCATATCTGGGTGAGTGTGAAATTACACTGAACAGCGGGGAAGTCATCAATGCCAGCAGCCTGGAGAAACTTCGCAACCTCCAGCCGGATGATTACTTCACCTTCGCCAATATCAAGCGTCCGAAGGAGCTGAACAAGCCCGTGATGCGAGAGCTGACGAAGATGCTGCTGGGGCAGGACAAGTCCAACCAGATGGACCAGGAGAATACTTACGTTCAGTTGGTTGCTGCCGCCAGGTCTCTTGCCGCAGAATGCGCTGCTTTTGATGCGAGGGAGCTTAAGAATGGTCTCGAGGTCGCCGGCGTGGAAATCATCAGCCCGATGGCTGGCGTTTCTATTCGTGGCAATGCTTTGGCTCTGAAGGGATTCTGCGACAAGGTTTCTACCTATACCTCGCAGGCGAAGATTAAGAACTTCCCGTATGCCATTGATGTCGTCCAGAAGATGGCCGCCAACAAGAAGGAACTGGAGGATACGAAGGCCATCATCAAGACAGCCGGCGAGTTGAACCAGAAGGTTCAGTATCTGACCCAGGCTAAGCAGTATGTGCCGGCTGACACGGCACTTGCCAAGAGCATCGATGCCGTGGTGAATAAGGTGGCCGATGTACTGAAAGACCTCAACGACGGACAGGTAGCCAACTACACCACCGAGCTGGATGATGTGAAGGCCAAGTATATCACCTGGTACCTGGAGCAGTATTACAAGTGCTGCCTGACTGAGCTGGATGAGCAGAAACGCATCAAGATTCTGAATAGCGCCGAGTATCGTGCGTGTACCGAACTTTGCCGCTGCTCACTCATTAACACCTCGCAGTGGGGCATCTGGAAACAGGGATTCAACCAGCTCAAGACAGCCAATGACAATGTGAAGAACATTCTGGAGTCCACGCCGTATGCCGGATTCAATCCGCAGACTACGGGTGGTTCGACAATGAAGACGATTCAGGAGTTCAAGGAGGAGTTGGAAGCCATCTACACAACGTGGATGGAGAACATCAAGGCATTCATCCTATCGAAGGAATCTCAGGAGGCACTTAGCCTGATGGATGAGCCTACGCAGAACTTCTTAATGTCCGTTGCCAACGGTATGACTCCTATCAATGATGAGAACTCCGCCCGTGCTCTTGTCCAGGCACTGGATAGCCTTAGCGGAGGTTACATCAAAGTAGAAATTACCGCCGAGGAGTTGGGTAATTGCATCAGCCGCCCGATGACCATTGACGAGGCAACCGGCATGCTTCAGATGTATATTAACCGGAAGTGCGCTGGCAAGGATAGAAACAAAGTACGAATCGTATTGAAGTAAAGATTATGGCCGATACACTATTCACATTTGACGACGAGAATGTTATCAATGAAGGTCCTGTAACCTGTTTAGGCATTCGGTTCGAAAACGATGCTAAACGACGGGCTTTTTTCCGAGAGGAACTCAGAAAAAAGTTGCCGGAGTTACGTCTTTTTGAAGGTTTTCCTGTTGGAGAGGATGATGATATAATCGCACTTTCCGATCCACCGTACTATACCGCATGCCCAAATCCCTGGATTAACGACTTTATAAAAGAATGGGAGGCTGAAAAATCTATATTACGGGCAGAAGGAAAGCGCACGTCACACTTCGAAGTGAAGGAGCCATATGCTGCTGATGTAAGCGAGGGGAAGAATAATCCAGTATATCTGGCTCATGCATATCATACGAAGGTTCCACATCCCGCTATCATGCGGTATATCCTCCACTACACCCAACCCGGAGATACTGTGTTTGATGGTTTTTGTGGAACAGGAATGACGGGTGTTGCGGCTAATTTATGTGGTTCGTCGGCGGAAGTGAATGCTCTTCACGAAAAGAACGCCATCGTTGGTGTCAGACACGGTATTTGTTCTGATCTGTCTCCTGCCGCATCTTCTATAGCCGCTGGTTATAATGCTCCTTTTAACGTTAAGCAATTCAAACAGAAGGCTCTTAGTATTCTTGACCAACTTGATGAAGAATTGGGTTGGATGTTTGAAACGAATGTCAGAGGGGGAAAGGCAAAAGTGAATTCTTCCATTTGGAGTGATGTATTTGTCTGCCCGAGTTGCAATAACGAACTGGTTCTATGGGACGTTGCGGTTGATGAGGATTCCAAGACGATAAAAGATGAGTTTAATTGCCCCCATTGTGGTAATTTATGCTCGAAAAAGACGATGAAAAAGGCGTGGGAGACTGTCTTTGATTCTATCCTCGACGACACCATTTCCATTAACAAGAAGGTTCCTGTTAAGTTCTGTTATTCTTTTAACGGGAGGAGAGGTGAAAAGGTCCCTGACGAAAGTGATTATCAGAATTTCCAAAAGATAGATAGAATAGTAATCCAGAATCCCCATACTGCTAAATTGCAAGATGGATTCAATACGTCTCAGCCGATTCAAAGTAATGGGGTTACCCATACCCATCTTTTCTATACGCGACGTAGCTATGTCTACTATTGCCGGATGTACGAACTTATCAAAGATGACATTCATCTTCTGAATTGGTTTACATCAGTGTTGCAAAGCACATCAAAGATGAATCGATTCCGGTTCTCCGGTACTGGTATCAATTCGGGCACGTTATATATTCCATCATTAAATTGGGAGTTTACACCATCACAGACTCTAAGGCGAAAGATTGAATCTCTGGCAGAAAGCGGCTACAAAGAGAGGGGTAATTCCTTGGTTAGTGTGATGTCGGCCACACAGCTTAGCGTAATCAGAGACAACTCCATTGATTACATGTTTATAGATCCTCCGTTTGGCGCAAATCTCATGTATTCTGAGCTTAATATTCTCTGGGAGAGTTGGCTGAACGTAAAGACTGATAATAAGCCGGAGGCCATCGTAAACCCTGTTCAAAAGAAGGATTTGTTTGATTATCAATCATTAATGAATGCTTCATTGAAAGAGTTCTATCGCATTCTTAAGCCTGGAAAGTGGCTTACAATGGAGTTCAGTAACACTTCCGCTGCTGTATGGAATTCCATCCAGAATGCTTTACAGGGTGTAGGCTTTGTTGTGGTAAACGTTGCCGCTCTCGATAAACAACAGGGTTCGTTTAAGGCGGTTACTTCACCGACGGCTGTAAAACAAGACCTTATCATTACATGCTATAAGCCGACCGACGATCTCACTGAGAAATTTCTGTCATCAGCCAATAATGCTCAAAACATTTGGGAGTTCACCGAAGATTTATTGGAGCACTTGCCCGTTCATCTTAAGAAAGATAACGCAACAACTGCCGTCGTAGAGCGCTCTCCTAAGATTCTCTTTGACCGCCTCATTGCGTATTATGTCCAGCACGGATACCAAGTTCCCATTGATGCGGCCGACTTCCAGAAAGGATTGAAAGACCGCTTCGTGGAGAGGGACGGAATGTTCTTTACTGCTGAGCAAGCCATAGAATATGAGGATAAGAAAAAAGAAACGACAGCATTTGTTTCGCTTGCTCTTCTCGTCGGTAGTGAAGCAGAAGGTATCGAATGGCTGAAGCGTAAACTGGAGGAAGGCCCTAAGACTTACAGCGAGATTCTCCCCGACTGGATGCAGGATCTTGTGAAGCCGAAAAAGGGTGATACTCTTCCCGAGTTAATGCAGATTCTGGATGAAAACTTCCTCAAGGACGAGAACGGCTACTGGCATATTCCTGATCTGAATGACCAAGCTCAACTGGATGCGGTTAGGAATAAACGTCTGTTGAAAGAATTTGAGGTGTATGTTGAGGCCAAGAAGGTTAAGAATGCCCGTCTGGAAGCGCTACGTGCCGGCTTCAAGGAGTGTTACAAGAACAAGGACTTTGCTACTATCGTGGCTGTCGGAGACAAGATTGATGAAGAACTCCTTACAACCGATGAAGTTCTACTCCGATTCTATGATATTGCCTCATCTCGTGTATAGAGTATGGTGTCACAGTTCGCACAAGCCATCTTCGATAAACTTTTCGTCCCGGACGGAAAGCGCTTTGTCGTGGCGTTAAACCGCGAAAAGTTGCTCTTCACCCAGGAGGTGTGTGCGAAACTGGAGGGGACGTTTGCCGTGCAGATTCACTATGGCGATGCTCTGGACCTCAGATTCGTCCGGGAGCATTACATAGGTGAAGGCCAGGACGGCTTCGTGCTATTCATTATGAACCGCGAGTTCGAATTGATGGAGGATATTGCCGAGGATGTGGATTTCGTGAATTTCCAGTTCCGGTCATTCTTCCCTCATTACCCGTGGGACGTGGTGAAGACGCTGAGTTTCAAGCAGCAGGAATGGCTGTATGAGCAGAAGCAGTATGTGGACCTGGATTCGCTTCAGACGGAAAACCTGCTGCGCGATGGTGCGAGCGAGATAGGTCGTAAAGAAGAGGCGTTCCAGCATCTGCAGCAGGAGTGGGCGTCTATCTGTATGCAGATTGATTTCAATCGGCCTACGGAGTGGATGCATCGGGCAGCGGAGATTCTGCTTTCGGCAATCGAGATGGACCGATGGGCTGATTTAAGCAAGGATGTGGCCTGGGTTAACGAGCAGTTCCTGGAATTCCTGCAGAGCAGTTATGTGAACATTGTTTCGTCCACCTGTGGGAGCAAGTATCCGCGAATCGTGACGCAGGTTCTGCCGTTTATCAGCAAGCAAACTGATGAGAAATCGGCGCTGGTGGTTGTGGATGGCATGAACTACTGGCAGGCACTGCTGTTGACGCGAAGCCTGGAAGAACATCTGAATGTCCGCGCCAAGTATGATTGCATCTACGCCTGGCTTCCGAGTGTGACTGAGCTGTCGAGGCAGGCCATCTTCCGTGGCGACATCCCGGTGGTTGACTACGATCAGTCTCCTGCGAGCGAGGGGAAGCTGTGGAAGGAGTTCTGGAGCGAAAAGGGAGTGCCGTCTTTCCAGCAGTATTATCAGCACTCGGGAAATATCTCGGAAGAGATGTCGGTGAACCGGCTGGGTTATGTTGTAGTTGACCTGGATGAGAAGATGCACGCATCGGATAACTATATGTACCTGTACGATGCAACCAAGAGATGGGTGGCTGAGGAGGAAATCGTCGGGAATATCCGTCATCTGATTGACGGCGGATACAAGGTGTACATCACGACGGACCACGGCAATATCGAGGCAACTGCGTACAGGAATCTCGATAGCCGGGATAAGATTGGAGCGAGCCGGAGCCTGCGGCATATCACGCTTCCGAAAGAGGCCGATAAAGCCATTTTTGAGGCCCAATACGAGGGCCATCTGGTACAGGTGGACTCGGCATCAAAAACTTATTACGCAAAGGAGAAAGAGGCGTTTACAAGCAAGGAGCGATGCGTGACGCACGGAGGTGCGCATTGGCTTGAAGTGTTGATTCCGTTTATTACAATAGAGAAGTAGATGGCAGAGAACGAGAAATCTTTGGGGCTACATCAGCGGATTCCGATGGACATCTTGCTGGAGGCGTTGCGGGCGGAGCTGAACGATGAGCAAGACCTGGAGCGGCTGAGTCAGCTTATTAATACGGAGTATGCTGGGGAGAACCGGCAGAAGAAGGGATTCAAACAGGTGAAGACTACGCTTGCAGGGAATCCGCTCGTCTCGTTTGCCAAGGAGCACAAGGATGAAGTGTTGGCAGCGCTGAAGTCGGAGCCAGATAGGAATCTTATCCTGTCGGCTGTGATGGTGGCCAGGTATCCGGTGTGCTATGATACTTATTGCCTGATGGCAAAGCAGTTCAGGCTGCAGGATGAGATTAGCCGGGATCTGATTATCCGGATGCTGGGAACGAAGTATGGGGCCAACAAGAGCGTGCAGAATGTTCAGATTAACGTAACTGCGCAGATGTTGGAGTGCGAACTGATCCATAGGGATAAGGTTGGCGTGTATGCGTACGCGGAGCCGCAGAAACCTATTCACAAGGTGACATACGACCTATGGCGGGAGAGTTACTTCGTGAACGAACCGCTGGCGAATAGGGAAGACCCTGACGGCGTGATGTTCGAGCCATTCTTCAGATACATCAAGTTTGAGTAAAATACAGCCCCGGTTCATCGCCGGGGCTGCGTGTTACTTCGTCGGAATCCTTGTGACGGAAACGAGTTCCAGGTCAAGGTCCCGGATTAGAGCGTCGACTTCGGGCCAGTACTCGGGGGAGATGTAGCGCATCACCTCTTGCGTGACGGGATTGTCGGCGTACAACTGTTCAGGTGGTGGGACCGGCTCTTCTGGTGCGACCTCGGCTTTACGACGGAGTGCCCAGCGGATGATGATGTCGGCTATGTCGGCACCCATTGCTCGGTCCTCGTCGGTTGCCTTGTGAACCAGGTAGTCGGATACCTGAATGTTGAGGTAGGGGCGTTCCCGTATCTTCTCGATCCAGGCATCATATCCATCGACATCAGGGAATGCGACTATCTTCCTGCCAGCGAGGACTTCCACCTTGTCGCCAAGCTGGGTCTTGCCGCCCGTGGCCACCCATACGAACTGGGGCATCATACCGGCACAGATGATGGCCGTCTTCTCTGCCTCGACCAAGCACACAGGCTTGTCTGGGTATTTCTTGAGCAGATGGCATCCGAACAGGCATTGTGTCAGCGTCCACTCCTGGGGGAGCACGCCCTGCTTCTTCAGCAAGGTATGCACCCAGGTGATGGCTCCCGGTACGTTGGGGTCTTTGATGCGGTGGCCAGTCTCGCGGTCATACTTCATCACCTTGCCGGTGCGGCAGCGGCCTTGCATATCAATTTGATAGAAGACCGTGTCGCCGGAGCGGGTGACACCGATGGCGTACTCCTCAATGAGCCGCATTATGGTTTCCACGTCAAAGATTTTGCACAGGAAGTGGAGGAAGTCGCTGAGGGGGTTGGTCCGAACCGTTTTCAGGACAATATCCATCGGGATGGTACAGATGCTACCCTCGGGTTCCGGCTTCGGCTGTGGGCGCGTAATAACCCGTTTCTGGGGCGGTTTGCGACGGCTCTGGTACTCGGACCAGGACTGACGCCATTCGCGCTCAGAAGGCGGGTATTTCACGTATCCACAGGATGATTCGTGGTTGCAGCGTCCGTACTCCTCGCCAACTATCTGGTCGTTGTCGTCCACATAGGGAGCGAAGCAGTGTGGCTTGCCGCAGTTCGGGCAGGTGAGGCGAGAGGCTGGGCCTGCGTACTTGAGGAGATGGTACTTGTACTTCATATCAGTCCTCCTTACGCTTTTTGGTGCGACGCTTCCGTGTATCGTGTATCGGCTGTATCGGGTCTTCGTCTTCCGATACGTTCGATACATCCGATACGTCCTCGTCCGGGAAGTTGTCCAGCGTGATATTCTGGGCTTTAGCCTTCTCCAGACGGCGCTGAACTTTGCCCAGTGAGATGTCCAACACTTTCGCTATCTCACGGAGGGATTTGCCGTCCCTCTGGAGCCGGAGAATGTCGAGAATCTCGTCCAGGTCGTCTGCCGGGTTGCCGTGATTCAGGTGTTCCTCTTCCTTGGCATAGCCGTGTACCTCGAAGTGCAGGAAGCCGTCCTCCTTGACGAGGTCGTAGACAATGACGTTGTCGCTGTCGTACAGGAACTCGCCGGTGCGAACTTTGACCTGCTTCAGGTACCTGAGGTTGTTGTCCCTGGCGCTGCGAGCAAGTGCGATGCCGGCATCGAAGAAACTAATCAGCTTGGAACTTCCGGCAAGGTCGTCCTGGGTGATGGGTTCGTATCCACGGCGTTTCGGCGTGTGGGCGATGACGATGGTGGTGAGCCCGAACTTCTTCTTCAAGCGGATGAGTTTCATCATGAATTCACTTGCTTGGGCGCTCTTCTCGGCGTCGTGGCAAATGAATGTCAAGTTGTCGACTATCACGAACTTAGCACCTTGCTTGGCGGCTTCCTCGATGGAATCCAGGATCTCCTGCTCCAGGTCTACTCCGCCTATGAGTTCGGGGTCAACCTCGGCTCGCATAAAGCCGGGAGGGAAGACGTGGATGGCACCGGTTTCGGTGTCGCTGTACCGCAATTGAAATTGTTTGTCGGCCAGCTCAAGGTCGATGTAGTAGATTTTCTCCGACCGGGCAATGTCCTCGCCGATTTGCACGGCGAGGATGGATTTTCCGACATTGCTGGAGGCGAAGAGCACGGTGTTCTCGTACTGGACGATGAGGCCGTGGAAGTACAACTTGGGATTGGGACGCTTGGCAGCATCCTCAATCCAGTCGTTGGCAGATTTGATGGAAAGAACGCCGGTGTGCTTGGGAGCACGCTTGGCTTTCTCTACTTCTTCGATGATACCCTCCACCGGGTTCTCCTCGGCGGGGAGGTCTTCAGTAACCTGTGGTACTACGTTGTTCAATTCCTGTTCTTCCATAGTACGTGTGTTTATCGAAGTCCACCTTTCCTGTACCCGAACGTGTCGAGTGCAGTGTCTCTAATTTCGTCCGCCGTGGCATGGCCGGACTTGATGATCCAGGCATCGATCTCTGACTTCAGGAAGGACAATTTCTTGGTCTTCTTGTGGTAGGGAATCGTGCGGGCGCATACCCAGCCGTACACGGTAGCCTTGGATGGCTTGTCGGGCAGGTAGGCGCAGAGCTGGGCCAGGTCCATCCAGACGGGATTCTCCGCAGGAGCAGGCGAGGTTAGCCTTTCAGAAACCAGTTGCTTCAGGTCCCTGACTTCGTTTAATAATGTGGCCACTGCCTCCGGCAGCTGGTCGAACCCAATTCTTTCTGTTGAATGAGTCATAGTACTCCTCCATTTTTAAGTTCAACTATGGCCATCATTCATGTGCGCACAGAAATGAATAACCGTGACACTGGCGTAGTATCACGGTTGCGAATTTCGGTATATATAATCGGCTAATTGTTGTACCTAAACTTCACCTGAATTTGAAAATTATGAATCATAGTAGGCTTGTGCGGCCTGAGACAATTTCTCAAATACTTCCATATAAGAATCGGTATCCTTTGCGCGGTTCAACAATGTACTATACCCGGATAGATCTACATGGAAGAACTTCCCGAGGGCCTCCATTAGCTCTTGTTTATTCGACGCCAATAAACCGTCGCTTGTCATAAAAAGCTGAATATCGTACATCGCGGATATTATCTTCGCAAAGTCCGTATTCTTCCTGTTTGCGATACGGTATTTTGAAGATGTGCTGCTGCTTTCGGCTAAAACCCTCTCTTCGGCATTCAGTTTCTCAATCCAGTTCTTATCCTCATCGGCAATTAACATACGAATTACGTTGAAAACTGATTTTGCTTCAGACTCGGGGAATGTCTTTGCTATTGCTACTATATCCTTAATCTTGGCGACCCTCTCTTCACTCTCTTCGGCTTCTCTTTTCTTTTTCAATTCTTCATTCTCCGCCTTTAATCGTTCGATCTCTGCGGTTAGAAGGTCGACATTTGATGTGTCTACTATCACCTCTGGACTATACTCGGCCGTGACTATTGGTAATTCCCTGGTTTTCTTTGGATATTTGCTGTAGTAATCCTCCAGCCGCTTCAAAATAGGTTCTGGATCGGTCATAACTGTGAAATCCAGTATCTTGTCAAATTCGACTTCACTTCTGACTGCTTTTGAGATAGCGTCAATATACTCGGCGTTAGGTGCAGCGCCATAATAAGCCCACATTAATTTATCAGAATACTCCTGAGTGGCTATACTCCATCGTATGCCATTCATGTCAGCAGGGGTAATAGTATCTGTGTGCAAATAAACTCTGTCAACTGCGGGATCGAAGCCAGGCCGAGCGATAATATCTTCTTTCAACTTTTGGAAAGCAGGAAAATACATTGGCTTGTCAGCATACCGGCGTTGAATAAGGTCCGTGAAGCGTTTGACATTTTGTCCGCTATTGCAACTAAATGACAGGAGTATGTAAACGACACAGAAAACCAAGTCGACTTCATAGGAACGCTGAAAATACTTTTTGGCGTCGAGAAAGTAGTGGTTATAGAAATCTTCTTCCGGATGCTTATCTACAATTACCCTCAATGCTTGACCATATGCTTCATTGAAAATATCGAGAGGCGATACTTTAAGCGCATATCTATGTTCATTGGGCTCGCGAACTTCAAGCAGTGTTTCATAAATGTCTGAATTAAGACCAGGCTCAGAGAGGAACGTATCAATGTCATTTCTTCTCTTGAAAAGGAATTCTTTGGGGTAAGTTGCCATAATATGTTTACTTTTTAATCTTCAGACTATCAGCGGCTTTTCGCTTGTTCTTATCCATCACGGCGGTGTAGATTTGCGTGGTGGAAACGTTGCGATGGGTGAGCATCTTGCTGACGGTATATATGTCGGTGCCGCCGTCCAGCAGCAGAGTGGCGAAGGTGTGCCGGAAACCGTGGAAGGTCAGGTGTTTGGTGATGCCTGCTTCCTCCAGCCAGCCGGCGAGTTCTTTCTGAACGAGTGCGTAGGAAAAGCCACGAAATACTTTTCCTTTGCCGGGCTTGCCACAGAGTTCGTAGGCCTCGTCGGAGATGGGGAGGGTAGCAGCTGTCTTTGTTTTCTCCGTGACCAGACGAACGCAGTAGCCGCCATCCGGATACTTCTCGATGTTCTCCCAGGTCAGGTCGCGGACATCACCAAAACGAAGGCCGGTGAGAGCGCTGAACAGGGAAGCGTTGCGGAGAACCTTGGACACGCATGGTGTATCGGCAAGTGTCTGCAGTTCCTCGAGTGTCAGGTATTCGCGCTCGGTATCCTCGTACTTGATCGCCTCCAGGTAGTCGTTGACATTCTCCGTGAGTTTATGGTCCTTGAATGCGACTGCCAGGAAGCCCCGGAAGGTTGACCAGTAGCCCGCAGCCGAGTTGGTGCTCAACTTCCGCTTATCGTGCTTTAACTGCTGTGCATTAAGCAGATAGTTCTTAAAGCTGTTGCAGAAGTCGACAGTTATGTCGCCCATCTTGCATTCACCACCGCAGTACTTCTTGAAGTGGTCATAGACGCGTATCCATTTCTGATTCTGGCCCTCAAGATGCTCGTGGAAATAGGCGAGGAAATCTTCTTTCTCCGTCTCCTTGTTGGCGAATCCGAGCTGGCCCTTAAGGATGGAAATCTCGCGCTGGGAACGGATGCCTTCGGCAGCAATCAGTTTCTCTTTGTTGGCATCTTTGTCCTCTTGGGTGCGAGGTTTGTTGACCAGATAGAGGCCGAGGTATTCGCGGCGTGACATCTTATTGGTCTTGGGGTCGCGGATAGGCGGATAGTAGTCCAGGTAGAGCGTTATCTTACCGGACGGAAGCAGGCGCTTGCGGAGTGTGACTTTGGTGACTGCCATATATTATAATTTGAATAGTTTATCGAGTTCGGATTTCTTGTACCACATGAAGTTGCCTTCGGTGCGAATCTTGGTGACGCCGGCGGCCTTGGTCTCTTCGGAGAATCGCTTTTGTCCGACGTGGTAGACTTTCAGTGCATCCTTTGCCGTGACGTAGTTGCGGCGGATCTCCTCGGGTATGTTGGGGCTCTTGTCCTTGAAGATGCGGTCAAGGTCGGCTTTGGGGAAGTACACCTCACGGCCCTGGCGGCGGCGAGGGATGTCATTGGAATTCACGCCATCGTAGAATGTGCTCTGGCCGATGTGATAGAGTTTCTTGGCCTGGTCCACCGTCAAGTAGTTCTTCTCCAGGTCCGGGAGTTCTACTTTGTGCATGAGCCAGTCTTTCCTGCTAATCATCTGTTCACGTCCTGTGCGCACGCGTGGAATGTCGTACTGGCGGGCCAGGGCGCATATGGTCTTGCGGCTTATGCCGAATTCCTTTGCCAGTTCTTCAGACGTGGCCCAATCGTCAATCTGGGGATACGTGTTCTTGAAGAAGAGTTTGTGGATGGCGTCCTTGGGATAGTAAGCCTTGGTGCCATATCGCATTGCTTTGATACCGGCTGCGCGTACCTTCTTATAGAACCACTGCTGGCTGATGTCATACTTGGCTATTGCTTGGTCGCGGGTAATCATTGACTCGATCGCTCGGCGAATGTCCTTGATTGATGACGGGGCAGGGGCGTAGCGGACTGGCTTGGCCTCAAGTTCTTCTATGGGAATACGGATGGTTTTCGGGGATACCTGGACGGCGAGGAGGTCACCGGACTTGATACGCGCGTAGATGGTCGGGCGTGAAACGCCGAGCATCCGCGAAGCCTCGGAAATCGAGTAGTATGTGCGTCCTCCGACCATTTTTCTAAATTCTACATAGCGAGGTTTCCTGGGACCTCTATTGCGCCATCTGGTGGCAGAAAGTTGTAAAACCTTGTAAAGTGTTGTAAAGTTTTCGCCTACTGCCGAAAGATTCTACAAGGCTTGTACCGCGTGTGGTACAAATGTGGTACAAAAATACACAAAATATCCATAAAAACCAATAAACAACAATAAAAATAGCCATCCGTGCAAGGTGGCTATAAATCAATTAGTTATATGGTGTTTTTAGGGGGTTTGTATAGGGTTATTTTCTAACTTCTATTTCCCTATACAGAAACGCCCAAAGATCTCACCCAGGATGTCGTCGGGGGTGATCTCACCGGTTATGCTGCCCATATGGTGCAGGGCCTGGCGCAGGTCCGGGGTGAGCAGATCGGTGCTCAAACCATAAT
>Ga0265293_10005569_pt1 | contig 20905 bp, 16 predicted proteins | sample Munlanlewell138R_FD_192505 | JGI IMG/M metagenome (GOLD analysis project Ga0265293, IMG submission 192505) | Leachate microbial communities from a municipal landfill in Southern Ontario, Canada - Leachate well 138R | ecosystem: Engineered > Solid waste > Landfill > Unclassified | place: Canada... | reverse complement strand
TCTCGTATGGAGCATCACGCCGGAGGCAGTGGTAACCGCCTTATTCAAATGAATCGAACCGATAGGTGATGACAAATAAGGCCCCTCAATCCGTACACTTAAATTGGATCTTCCTATAATTGCCCTTCCGTCACTATAAAAGCCTACAGTAGGATTTGCCATGCTCTCAGAAGTAACAAGCCTTCCTTCTTTGATCGTCATGCCCACAGGAACGCCGTTGCTCATGTTAAAATAGTCTCCGTTCAAACCGGCGACTACATACTTGCCTTCTTCTGCCGCTTTGGCAGCCACCGCCCGGAAGCTGGCAGCTCCGTACACATCGTTTCCATGAGAGATGATGGGAAGCACATCTCCACCCGGAAGGTATTCAATGTAGTTCTCCGCAATTTTTTCCGTATATCCGGTATTCCAATAGATTCCATTTGTCAGCTGTGTTTCCTCGTTGATGAGCAGTGATTTTCCGTAGAGCTTGTCCCCAAGACTGTCTGCAAATACAGTCCACCCGGTAAAGGCGCTGATAACTAACGCCATAGCAAGCAGCAATGATATTCGTCTGTTTAAGTTTCTCATTTGATTTCCCTTGTCCCCTTTTAATGACCTAAGATTAGTCGATTGAATTTTACTCGATCGTATATGTACCTTTTACCATGAGCCAAATGTCCGTTGCAGCGTAGATGCCTCTGCCGTCATCTCTGGGAACCAGTAGAAGATGATTCCTGGTAACGGCAAGGGTCCCCGGGAGATCTTTGCCTTCCGTCACGTCAGAGAGTCCATCCTGCCCTTTGGCAATGGCAAGGGCCCCTCCGCTGCGCAGTATCAGCTCCGTCCCCGCTCCGCCGATGAGACTTTTACCCGTCTCCACGAAAACAGGTTCAAATACAGCTGCAGAAACCTCTCCTCCACTTTGTAGCGCTGCAATTTGCGCATCCACATAGCTTTTGGTCACCACAGGATCTTCCGGTGATCCCGGCTCATAACCTGCAGCCCCCACCGCCACAGTTGTGACAATGAGGGCCATAGCAATGATCAATACTGTAACATTTGCTTTGTTCATGTTGCTTCTCCTTTGTGATCTCTTGCGTTCGTTTATCAAAAGTCCACGATACCCAAGCTGATGGTCAGAGCTTCATTGGTCCTTTCAATACTATTGTCATCGATGTGTCCAATTCTCTCTCTCAACCGTTTTTTATCTATCGTTCTCAGCTGCTCCAGCAGAATCACCGAATCCTTTGACAGTCCGTGGCCTTCTGCCGATATCTCTACATGGGTAGGCAGTTTGGCCTTATTGATCTGTGAAGTAACTGCGGCCACGATGACCGTAGGGCTATATTTGTTGCCAACGTCATTCTGAACTACGAGAACAGGCCTCACACCGCCTTGTTCTGAGCCGATGACAGGGCTTAAATCGGCAAAGTATATTTCACCTTTTTTTACTATCAAGTCATTCACTCTCTCTTCCGTACATTCCGACGGGAATCCAACCCATAACGGAAATTATATCAATTTTGCTTCGTACTCCTTCAGGTCTTCCAGGGACTCTCCCATACCTTCCTCAGCCAAACGCAGGTTGAGTTCTTTCATCTCCTCGTATCCCCGTATCAATTCAGTGCGTATACGCTTCTTCTTTTGTTCTGCGAGATAGAGGATGAGAGCCTCTCTGATCAATTCACTCCTGTTAATCTTTTGTTCTTCCGCTATCCGATCTGCTTGCTTCAGTAATGAATCCGGCAGAGTAATGATTATTTTTTTCAGATTTGACATTTGCTCACCTCTTGCTTTCTCTTATATATACGTTTGTATATCCAAACATATATACAGTATAATGGTCGTGTCGCTTTTTGTCAAATCTTAAGAGTCTGTTATTTTTTGGATGGCAATTCCGGTCATAGCTGCTATGTCGGACGCAATCATTCCGTATTCACCCAGTGCTTTTGATGCAATATCTCCGGCGAATCCGTGAATGTATACGCCGCAAGCTGCTGCCGCAAGACAGGAACAGCCTTGTCCTGCCAGTGCACCGATGATGCCTGACAGTACATCGCCGCTGCCTCCCGTGGCCATGCCCGGGTTTCCTGTCGTATTAATATATGTCTTTCCGTTTGGGGTTGCCACAAGGGTTCCTGCCCCTTTTAAGACGGTAACGGCACCAAATTGTTCCGTCATGCTGCACACAGATCCAACTCTGTTGCCATTAATTTCGGCACTGCTGCATCCAAGGAGTCGGGCTGCTTCTCCAGGATGGGGGGTTAGGATTAGTCGCTCCCCTGCATGCTTCGCTGCATCCTTCAAAGCCTGGTTCCCCGCAAGCAAATTTAGTCCATCCGCATCGAGTACCATAGCGGGACAATTGCTTTTCAATACTGTATGAATCAACGGCACATTGGATAAATCATCTCCCAACCCCGGTCCGATAACAATTGCCTGGTATTCATCAAGCCGTTCCGGTGGAAGCGATCTGGATACACAAGTGGCTTCAGGTACACCTACCTGCAAGATGGGAAAGAGTTCCTCCGGGATTGACACCCGTACCAGGCCGGCACCGCTGCGCAGTGCCCCTCTGGCGCTGAGGATAGCAGCTCCTGCCATACCTTTGCTTCCAGCTATGACCAGAACCTTTCCACAATCACCTTTATGTAGCTCCTTATCTCGCTTCTTGATGGAAGTATTGACAAAGGCTTCATTTATTAAACTAAGATCATCCATTTTCTGCTCCACCTCATGTGTATAAATACGATGTTATTCTATCTTCTTTCCGTACTTTCGTAAACCTTCTTGCCTGTAAAGTAAAGAACTTGTCATATTGTCCAAAATAAATTGTCACAGCAATTCTGACCATCTTCATAGCGAGTTACGCGCCCATTTATTATCAAAGTCATTTCTCCTCATTTCTCAGCCCTATCTGTGCAATTTTTCAAGTAATACGTCGATTTGTCAGTCGAAATATCCATATTTTAGACATTCCGTGCAAATTTTCAAGTTGTACGTGGATTTATTGGGATATTTCCCCTGTGTTCCACGTACAACTTGAATTTTTGCTCACTTGGAAGCCGATTTTGCAGCGATAATCGTACAGGTTGAATTTTTGCTCCCTTGGAATCCGGTTTAGCGACCATGTTGGTACTTGCATCACTGCGCGGTTTCGGTTTATAATTATCTTTAGGCCTAATAGGGAATTTTGTTAATATTATCATGTTATCGGAGGTGAAAGTATACATGGATTCCGGTCCCAGTCCTACCGGCAAACGCACCGGTAAAGAAAGTGCACATGTCCCTGCTTTCTCGAAATCTCTTTTGGTTTCCCATTGCTGATAGTATTTCTCGTAAGCGCCCGATGGTGTGCACCTATATCAACATTCTGTAATAGCTAAGCTTTATAGAATGCATAATAAATGAGGAGGTACATGCCCTTGGAATACGATAGAGAAAAGCTGACAGAGGAGAGCATCTCTCTGATTATAGAATTAGTGGAACAAAAAAATTATATTAAGGCCAGGGAAGAGCTCTTAAATTTCAACGAAGTGGATATCGCAGAGATCCTGGAGGATGTCATGGAGATCACAGGAGTGGAGAAGACCATCGTGCTTTTCCGCACCCTTCCAAAGGATATTTCCGCTGAGGTTTTTTCATACCTGGACATTGAAGAGCAGTTGACCATCATCAATGGCATTACGGACAAAGAGCTTCATTATATATTTGAAGAGCTAGCCTTTGACGACATGATCGACGTTCTGGAAGAACTGCCCGCCAATATAGTCGATAAGATTCTGGAAAAGTCCACGAAAGAGGAAAGGAAACTCATCAACACTTTCCTCAACTATCCGGAATACAGTGCAGGCAGCCTGATGACTCCCGACTATATAAGTCTGCAGAAGGATATGACGGTAAAGGATGCATTAGCCTACATTAAAAAGGAAGGCATGGACAGCGAAACGGTCTATACCTGCTACGTGAAGGATACTGGGCGTAAGCTTATCGGTATCGTGTCCCTGAGGTCCCTGGTCATCTCGGAAGACCATGTGCGGATGGAGGACATTATGTTGACTGACTTTGTATCTGTCAATGTCATGGATGACCAGGAAGAAGTCTCAAACCAGTTTATAAAATATGGTTTTTTAGCTATGCCTGTCGTGGATAATGAGAACCGGCTCGTAGGCATCATTACCGTCGATGATATTTTAGACATCATTGACGAAGAGACCACTGAAGACTTTCATAAGATGGCAGGTGTTACAGCATCTACGGAAGAGTATTTGGATATGAACGTCTGGAAACATGTGAAAAACCGGCTTCCATGGCTTGCTTTTCTTATGGTTTCCTCGATGATTACAGGTCTGATTATTACACAATTCGAGCTTCTTCTGTCCCAGGCCATTGTCCTTGTAGCCTACCTCCCCCTTCTCATGGGGACGGGGGGAAATTCCGGGGCACAATCCGCCACTCTGGTTATACGCGGGATAGCTGTGGGTGATATCCTTTCCAAAGACACTTGGCGCATACTTTGGAAGGAACTGCGCATCGGCTTTTCAATAGGGTTGTCTCTCAGCATTCTCAACTTTACTAAAATCATTTTACTGGATGGCCAAAGCCCCATTGTTGCGCTTACAATATGCTGTTCCATGCTCCTGATTATTACAATGGCCAAGGCCATCGGAGGAACGCTGCCCATGCTGGCAAAAAGGCTGAGAATCGACCCGGCGCTTATGGCAAATCCCATGATAGCTTCCATTACTGATATGTTTTCAGTAGTTACTTATTTTTCACTCGCTTCCATTATATTAGGAATATAAATCTCAGTATAACATTGCAGCCGTAGACCTGGTCCGGCTAAAGGAGGAAACCATGAAAAAAGCAATCATCGACCGAACCATTGAAAACCTCAAAGAAAACGGTTTTACCGTTAAGTACTTTGAGGACAGCAACTCTGCCAAAGCGGCCATTCTGGATGAGGTGACTCCGGATCAGACCGTAGGTTTTGGCGGTTCTATGACTCTTCAAGATATGGATATTTACGAAGCTCTGCAAGAAAGGGGCAATCCGGTTTATTTCGCCTGGAAGGCGGGGGAAAATGAAAGCAGAGCAGATATTTTGAAACGGGCTGCCGTAGCTGACATCTACCTTTCCAGCTCTAACGCCATCACCGAGAGCGGCATGCTGGTTAATATTGATGGAACGGGCAATCGCCTCTCCGCCATGCTTTATGGTCCCGATAGAGTCATTATTGTCGCGGGTGTCAATAAGATTACCCGCAGTCTGGACGAGGCACTGATTCGGATTAAGAACGTAGCGGCTCCCCCCAACGCAAAGCGGATTGGGAGGAATACCCCCTGTGCGAAACTGGGTAAGTGCATGAACTGCGATGTGCCTGATCGGATTTGCAAAGCCACCCTTATTATTGACCGCCAGCCAAACGCAGTGCCGATTACCATTTACCTCGTAGGCGAATCTCTGGGCTATTAGTGGGGTATACATGCCTCTCTAAAGGGTTATTAATGCCTCCCCCCCTTGACGCTGAAATGCCGTTATGCTATGGTAAAGACAGCAGAATGCTTAACTAGTTTTACACATGTTGGGAAGATAATATTAATGGAAAGAAGGGAAGTTATGTCTAATTACGTAGAACGTTGCATCGAGTTATGCAAGCAGAAGAACCCAGGTGAATCTGAATTTCATCAGACAGTTGAAGAGGTTCTGACTACTATCAAACCAGTCGTTGATCAACATCCCGAGTACGAGAAAGCCGGGTTGCTTGAAAGGTTGACTGAACCTGAAAGAGCAATTATATTCAGAGTGACCTGGGTTGACGACTCCGGACAGGTACAGGTTAACAGAGGCTACAGATATCAGTTCAACAGTGCTCTTGGACCATACAAAGGCGGTATCAGATTTGCACCCAGTGTAAACCCCAGCATTATGAAATTCCTGGCCTTTGAACAGATCTTTAAGAATTCCCTTACCGGCCTTCCCATCGGCGGAGGCAAGGGCGGAGCAGACTTTGATCCCAATGGTAAATCCGATGGTGAAGTCATGAGATTCTGCCAGGCTTTCATGACCGAGCTATTTAGACATATCGGCCCCTACACCGACAGCCCTGCCGGCGATTTGGGTGTTGGAGCAAGAGAAATCGGCTATCTGTTTGGCCAGTACAAGAGACTCGCGAACAGATTTGATGAAGCCGTCACAGGCAAGCATATCAGTTATGGCGGTTTGAACGGAAGAACCGAGGCCACCGGATTCGGAATCGTGTATTTTGCTGATTCCATGCTGAAGGCAAACGGCGAAGACCTGGCAGGCAAAAAGGTCGTTATTTCCGGTTTCGGAAACGTTGCCTGGGGAACCGCCCACAAGCTGAACGAATTAGGTGCCAAAGTCATCGCTTTCTCCGGCCCCGACGGGTACATCCTGGATGAAGCCGGTCTTTCCTGGGAGAAGGTCGAATATTTAGTAGAACTGAGAAACAGCGGGAAGAATATCTGTCAACCTTATGCCGACAAATTCGCCGGTTCAAAATTCATAGCCGGAAAGAAACCTTGGGAAGTAAAGGCCGACTTATATATCCCCTGCGCAATGCAGAACGATATCCACTTAGAAGATGCCAAGAACATCGTAGCCAGTGGCGCCAAGTTTGTTTGCGAAGGTGCGAACATGCCGACTACAAATGACGCCATCGAGTATCTGATGGATAACGGCATTATTCTTGGACCATGCAAAGCTGCCAACGCCGGCGGTGTTGCCTGTTCCTGCATCGAGATGGGCCAGAACGCAGGCCATACAGTCTTCTCACCTGAGCAGGTACATGCACAGCTGAAGACCATCATGGTCAACATCCATGACAACGCAGCCGCTGCCGCAAAGGAATACGGCCTTGGCTACAACCTGGTTGCAGGTGCTAATATTGCCGGATTCGTAGGGGTCGCAAAAGCTATGATGGCACAGGGTGCTGTCTAAACCCGGATTCACATAGTTCTCATCGGGTAGGAGGTAGGTGATTATTTCACCTACCGACCTCCCACACCACCGTACGTACCGTCCGGTATACGGCGGTTCTTTAGTTTTCACATACTTGCAAATAGTAGTCAGCCATGGATATAAGTCCAAGGCTGGCTATTTCTTTCTTGGTTAACACACTATTTAGCATAATCGTCGACCTCCATATGCCTTTTCGGCAATTGGCCATTTGGTGTGTTTTCCATTGTGGTAGCCCATATTTACCAATCATTTTGTATCGGGTTCTGACTCTCTTCCATTGCTTCCAGTAAACCGCTCGTATCCTTCTGCGTGTCCATTCGTCCGTTTCTTGTAGCAGATTCTTCATGTCTGACAGGGCAAAGTAATTTACCCAGCCCTTTATAAACTGTCTCAGCTTCATGAATCTATATTCGTTGCCCCATCCATTGTTCCTTGATGTCAATTCTCTTATTCGTCTTTTCATCTTTGATGCGGATTTGGGATGTACTCTGAGCCTGCATTTCCCTTTGTATCGGTAAAAAGCATAGCCTAAATATTTCACTTTACTGATATGCGCTACATTGGTTTTATCTTGATTCACTCTTAGAAATAGTTTACCTTCGATAAATGGCACAATGTTTCTTAAGGTTCTTTCTGCACTCTTTCTGCTTTTACAAAATATCATGCAGTCATCCGCATACCTTACAAATCTGTGATTTCTGCGGGTGAGTTCCTTGTCCAGTTCATTTAACATGATGTTGCTAAGAAGCGGACTTAATGGCCCGCCTTGAGGCACGCCGATTTCTGTTCTTTCGAACAGGCCATTTAGCACCACTCCCGCATTCAGATATTTATGAATTAAGGAGATTACCCTGCCATCCTTGATTGTCCGTGATAGCACTTCTATGAGTTTGCTCTGGCACACCGTGTCAAAGAATTTCTCTAAATCCATATCTACCACATAAACATATCCGTCGTTCACATTCTGCTGGCATTGTTTTAGTGCATCGTGGGCTTTTCGCCTTGGTCGAAAACCATAACTATGGTCGGAAAATTGGGCTTCGTAAATCGGAGTCAGTACCTGCGCTATAGCTTGTTGTATGACTCTATCCACTACTGTCGGTATCCCCAATTCTCTAACTCTCCCTGGCTCTTCTTTGGGTATCTCTACCCTGCGGACTGGGTTGGGTTTATATTTTCCTTCCTTTATTCGCTCGATTAGTTGCTTTTGGTTCTCTTTAAGATACGGTAGAAGTTCATCTACGCTCATCCCATCGATTCCGCCGGCTCCTTTATTGGATTTCACTTTCTTGTATGCTGCATTCAAGTTGTCTCTTTGTAAAATCCTTTCAAGCAAATTGTCCGTCTGCAAGTCTGCGATGATGCAGCCTCTTTCAGTAATCCTCAGATGGGCGGACGCTTCTGCATACTCTTTCTGTTCCGCAGATACCTTTTGCAGATGGCCTTTATCAAGTTGTCTGTCCTTCAATCCGTCTTTGGTTACATTCATTTACTTACATCTCCTAAAGTTCAGTCCTTCCCACTGCGTTTGCAACCGCTATGGTATTATGACCTCTGCTGACTTCTCACAGTTCGTTGTTACTACGGACTTCTTACTCTGTTTCCATCCGCCTGTGAGACCTCCCCGGGTAAGAACGCAATCTTTCACTCCATATATCTGCCACATTTACCGCCAGCAATTCCGTGTAGTTATTGGACTTTGGCTTGTATTGCAGCCTTATCCTTGCTTTCGGCCTTATGTGATTTCTGTTCGTCAGACCGGAGTTTTGCCTTCACCTTCCTTCAGATTCCACCTCACGATGGACACCCTTGGTGTTCAGCTATATCCTTCCCACTACCGGGCGGATTCGGGACTTTCACCCGTTAGATTGCGCCCATGCCGGGCGCACAACGAAAAAGAGCAGTTGCAAAACTGCTCTTTTTGATTACCCAACCAGAGGGGTGAACCCCGTGGTTTGGCTTAGAGGAGGGGTGTTCCCTTATTCCTGCTCACCCAAGAGGAGGAGTTGAGGGTTATGCCTGGATTTCATCCTTCTGTTTGTCTAACATTGTAAGATAACTTACTACGTTACGGGAAGTTCCCATCCCCATTCTATAATTTGCTTCAACTGTATGAGGAGCTATATGAGGTGTCGCGACTACATTGTCCAGGGTGAGCAATGGGTCGTTGACCGGAGGCTCTACGGGAAAAACATCGAGGCCTGCGCCTTTTAGCTTGCCTGATTTCAATGCATTATAAAGCGCATCGTTATCGATCAGGCATCCCCGAGACGTGTTGATAATAATTGCACCATCCTTCATCTTCATAATCGCACCGTAGTCGATAATGTTATATGTGCTATCATCTAATGGTAAATGCAGGGATACTATATCGCTCCTTGATAAAACCTCATCAAAATCACATAAGAATGTATTGGCGGTTACAATCGCCTCAGACTCTATATAGGGATCATAGACCAAAATTGTCGTATCAAATCCCACTAAGCGCTTTGCGACGGAACTGCCGATTTTTCCAAAGCCTATGAGTCCGACTGTTTTTCCGTAGAGATCATTCGTTAGCATTTTCGCCTTCCAGTCCGGCGTACTGCTTTTAATCGCATTATGTAAAAAGCCACGAAGCAGAGCGAGAATAATCAAAACGGTTAAGTCTGCAACAGACTCGTTATTTGCATCAGGAGTATTTTTCACGCCTATACCTCGTTCTTTTGCAAGTCTGAGGTCAATATTATCAAGTCCTACTCCATGTTTACATATCACACGAAGATTGGGACAATGATCCATTACATAGCGATTGATCACGTCCGAACCGGTAATCACTGCATCCGCATCGCCGATTTTTTCAGCAATCCATTCATAATCCTCTGGCCTGTCATTTCTTACAAGTTCATATTCGATCCCATGTTCGTGCAAATAGTTAATTGGATCATCGGACGCTTTTCCAAATGTACGCGATAATATCACAACCTTGTGTGGTGTTTTCTGATGTACCATAACGTTATAATATCTCCTCACAAATTACCATTTTTTCGTTATCTGCGACTTCCTTCAGCAAGCCCTCAGATACGCTAATCTCCTTTAGATCAAGTGTGCTCTTAATTTTAACGATTCTCGGAGCGTTGTAATCTACCTCCGGGCATGTAAGCAGAGAGGCGAGAATTCCCTCTCTTTCATCCTCAACTTGAATGGGTATCCGTCCGGCCTCCGGATTTCCCGATCCTATTGCATTTGTATATGTGGCCGAAAGATCAATTTGTTCTCCACAGGACTTCAAAATATAGTCAGCCAATCCGATTCCGCAAGCGTTCCCATGAGATGCGGGTGAAATTCCCTTTACAATTATTCGACTTATTTTAGGGCCTGTAAAATTCTCAATAGGACCTTTTGTCGTGCGTCCAGTAATATTGGGGTCCATTCCTGCTCCCGAGATGTCCTTGCCAATCAATTCGATAACTAGTACATCAATCTCCTTCAGCATGATTGAAGGCATTTTAGCGCGAGCAATATCAAGCAACTCCGGTTCTCTTTGATGAATCATCGGCGCTGGCACACTTTCAATCATAAAAGTTTTGTCATAGCCGTTTTCTATGATTGCAACGCCGAAGCCGATAGGACTATGATCAATTACAACCTGCGCCGCCTCCGGAATCAGACACGGGAAATTATGAAATCCCTGTTGGTGCAGTCTAGTGCAACCCTCATGTTTGCCCAGGCCTATGGTTAGCATTTTGCATAATCCGCTTTCCACTGGTCCCTTGAAATCAGTATGAGGTTTTACCCGGCCAATCGGCACAATCATATCTGCTTGGCGGGCAGCGCGATCGATGCAAACAGGAATTCCACCCGGAGTTTTACCAATCTCATCTACATCCATGCAGGAGAGAATCTGCATTTTCATGTTTTCCTCTGTTATTCCGTAGCCTTCCAATACTTCTAACTGGCCTTGCGCATTTCCACCGCCATGACTGCCCATTGCCGGAATAATGAACGGTTCAGCACCTAAATCCCGCAGTTCCTTTCCAATAGAGTAGGTGATGCGTTCCAGATTGCAGATTCCTCTGCTTCCAACCAGTAAAGCTATGCGCATGCCTGGCTTAATCATTCTCCGGATTTCCGGTTTCCGAATTTCCCGGCCGATCACTTCTTCCACGCTGTCTATGCATTCACCGTCAAAACGTTGCTCCACTCGATACATGGGGGGTAGCACAACCTCATATGCACTCTGAGGTAAAATCTGCATTACTATTCACTCTCCTTATTAGATGAACCAAGTCATAGGTACACGGATCAGATCTGGGAAGAAAGTGAACAGGAAGAGAATTGCAATCTCTGCGGCAAAGAAAGGTAATATGGATTTTATAAGCGTACCAAAGGATACTTCTCCTATACTGGATCCTAAATACAACAGCGTACCGACAGGAGGGGTAAGCAATCCAAGACACAAGTTATAAATCATAAGCACTCCGAAATAGACTGGGTCAATGCCGGCAGCTATAATAACAGGGAATATAACAGGCCCAAATATTAGCAGGTTGGGTGTCAAATCCATAACCATCCCAATAAAGAAGAAGAAAACGTTGATAACAATTAACAGTAGCAATTGATTATGAGCAATAGGTCCTAATAACGCTGCGAACTGATCTGGAATTTTTGCTACCGTTATAAGCCAGCCTACCGCAGTAGCAGCTCCTACAATTAGCATTACTATAGCTGTTCCTTTACAAGTCTGGACAGCGATGTCTAACATATCTCCAAGCTTAATCTCTTTATATATAAAAACCGAAATAAGTAGTGCATAAACACAAGCGAAAGCACCTGCTTCTGTTGGGGTAAAGATGCCGAAACGGATCCCTCCAATTATCAAAATTGGCATAAACAATGCTGGGATAGACTCTTTTATAATAACCTTCTTCTCCTCACGGGTATATGTAACTAAGTCCTGATACTTATTCTTTTTAACGATGATCGTCCAGACAATCATCAACCCTAATCCAATTATCAAACCGGGCACGATACCCGCCATAAACATTCTTCCTATGGATACACCTACAGCCGATCCTAAAACAATCATTGGAACGGAAGGGGGTATAATTGGAGCAATCATAGCACCAGCGCAAATCAATGCAGTGGATGTCCCACGATCATAACCTTGAGCCACCATCATAGGAATCAAGATTGCGCCTAGGGCAGAAGCATCTGCTATGGGGCTCCCGGATAAACCTGCAAAAATAATGCTTGAAATAATAGCCGCGTAGCCTAATCCGCCATGTACCTTCCCTGCAAGAATATTTGCGAAAGATACAATTCTGATGGAAAGCCCTCCTCTTCCCATGAGCTCACCGGCAAGCATGAAAAAAGGAATTGCCATTAGAGCAAAGCTATTGGTACCTGCAACCAACTGCTGTGCAATTATATAGGAGTTAAAGTTGCCCATGAATAGCATTAGAATCGCGCAACATATCATCAAAATAAATGCAATGGGGATACCTAACGGAAGTAGCGCAAATAAAGCAATTAAAAATACAAGTAGTTCCATTACAGCACCTCCTTCGGTTCTTCTGCTTGCTTCAATAGTTTTATAAAGCCTGAAACTGTATAACCTAACATGGAGACCATGCATACAATAAGAGCTATCGCAAGTATACCCATAGGTATCCCTGTAGCCGGCGCTGGTGTTTTATATATTACTGCGTAATATTTCAAACCGCCATAAAGCACAATTCCCAATATTGTTATTGCGACCGCTTCTCCAATGAGCATAACAATCCTTTTAGCCTTCGGCCTTAGCGCATTAATTAATAGATCAACTCCTACGTGCTTACCCTCACGATAAGCCACTATTGCTCCCAACATACTTATCCATACAAACAAAAATCTACTTAGTTCTTCCGAAGCAGGCCAACCGGTATTAAAAACATATCTCATTACTCCATTAATAAATACGAACGCTACCATAGAATACAATGCAATACCCATGAAGTAATTCAAAACCTTGTTGTATACTTTTGTTGCTCTTTTCTCTTGAGGCGAAGAGTTTTGATCCCCCATTTTTTTCTCTCTCCTTTGTTGTCTTTTCATTTGAGAGAGCCCCATTTGTGGAGGCTCTCTCAAAATCAACTTCTAGTTATTTCCACGCCCGAATTTCGGCTTCCAATTCTTGTGTCCCTGGGTATTGCTTGTAGAACCAATCGTACACACGTGCATTGGTTTGAGCATCAATCATCGCTTGCTTAAATGCGGCATCGGGTTCCGTAATTTCAATTCCTTGTTCCGCAAGCCATGCTTTGTCGCCCTCATCGGCAGCTATTGACAGTTCCCAGTTCAGGTTAGCTGCATTCGCAATAGCCTCATCAACAATCGCACGGAACTCTTCGGGCAGGCCGGTATAGAACTCATCATTAACGACCCAGAGAATCGGGCTGAACATATGACGCGTTTCGAGCAAATTGCTCTGCACTTCGTAGAAGCTGGATGCTCTTACAGTTGCATAGGGATTATCCTGTCCATCTGCGACCCCCTGCTCAAGAGCAGTAAATACTTCTGTTAACGGCATAGCAATTGGATTCACACCAAGAGCTTCAAACATTTTAATGTAGACAGGTGTATTAGGCACACGCAAACGGACGCCTTTAAATTCTTCCATGTTAGTAATTGGCTTATTGGAAGAAACTTCGCGGAATCCGTTGACAGTCCAGGCCAAAGTACGCATTCCACAAGCATCTACCATAGGCTCACTGATTTTAGCGCCAATCTCACCGCCGAGTACTCCTTGTGCATGCTCCCAGTTGCTAAACAGGAAAGGCATTTCAGCTATTGCAATAGCCGGCACATCACGTGCCATAAGAGTACCTGTGGCTCCCATTTCCACTGTGTTTTCTTTAATGCTGTCTATGTAAGTATCTTCCGGTCCCAGCTGTCCATTAGGATAAAGCTCAACTACAATTTTACCACCGGATTTCACATCACATTCTTCTTTAAATTGCTGTAATGCGACATGTTGAGGATGTGTATCCCCAAACCAGTGGGCGAATTTGATTTTCACTGTATCAAAATCGCTGAAATCACCTACTGCCTCGCCTTCCACCACACCCGTGTCAGGAGAGTCTGGAGATTCCGTCGAATCCCCACCGTAACCTCCACATCCTACCATTGTAAAAATCATCATACAGCACAAGAGAAACGATAATACTTTTTTCATCACAACATCCTCCTTAATGATTTCTTGCTTTATTTCTCCAAGAGTCGATACCCCTGGGATGGAACCTTACCGATAAATTGTGGCAACACGGTCTGCCATCATCGCCCATCTTCCGAATTCTTCCACATTTTCATCGGAATGTGATAATATACTGTCTACTTTAAATTCCGGAAAAACATTAATTCCTGTGCCTTTTCCGGCGGACATAAGGGCTCCTGTTGAACATAAGTACTCGGCATTTTCTAACATGACAATATCCGTACCCAAACAACTCGCTATAATGTTCAAAATAGAATTGACATTCGTTCCCCCGCCGGCTAACACCAACGGTTTTCCCTCCTCAACGTAAGCTTCTAGTACTTTAGCCATTCTCACGAAGGTGAAGGCTATTGCCTTTATCACAGCACCTTGAAGCACTTTTGGACTGTCATCTTTACGCAATCCGATAAACGTACCTCTCAAATCACTTGACCAGAACGGCATTCGCTCTCCATGAACCCAAGGGAAGAACATAACCTCCTTTGTATTCGGCAAATCCTTCTCGATAGAAATGCCCATATCTCCCGCCCAATGTAAAACAGAACACGAATTAGAGGAAATTCCGCCTACGACGTGAGTATTCTTGTCTACGGCGAAATTCCATAATCCGTGTTCATGAGGATGACCGGGCACTTGAGTAAAAACACGTGCTGCCATAGATGTGCCCAAGTTTCCGCAATAGTTGCTGATCTGCCTGCAGGATAGGCTCGCTGATGGCCCATCTCCCAATCCCGGAACCAGTGGTATGGGAGACTTTATGTCGGAGGACAGAGAAGTGCGTATCATTCCAATCACTTCGTCATGTGGAGCCGTATCGGGAAGCTTTGCTTCATCCATTCCAAGGAATTGCACAAACTCTTTGTTCCAAATGCGCCTTTCAACATCAAACACACCGCTTGCTGAGGCGGTTGTATAGTCAGTTACCAATCGGCCGGTTAAAAATTGAATCAAGTGCTCCTTTAGGCCATATGGTACAAATTCCTCTCTGACATGATCCGGGAGCGTGGCTAATTTATAACCTGGAAAGAGGGTGTCAACCTGACATCCGGATTTCATCAGAAACGCATAGATCTTTGACTCAATTTCCGGCATTCTGTCCCATAAGCTGTTCCATTGATAGGAAAACAGTTTACCGCCCACCTTTCCACATATCGAATACATTTGCGTTGTGAGTGCCATGCCCATCAGGTCATAGTCATAACAAATTTCACCCAATGCATGCCTTATGGTATCTTCATAGACACTGACGGGCACGACTCCCGGGGCCAATTCATGAAATCCTAGGTAGGAATAGTTCCGGTCATCTTTAATCATGCCGGTATCAACATCCGCCAAAGTAACTTTTAAAGAGCTTGTCCCGACATCAAATCCGGCTAATATGCGCTCTCTAGACATAGCCTATCCCTCCAGGGCACGTATTTCTCCCATTGCTTGTTCAAATTCCAGCTTTAACTTAGCATACTGAGGATCATCCTCTGAAGGCAACGACATGGGAAGCCTCGGGTAGCCACAATCAAAGCCACGAGCTTTCAGTATCATGTGAGATGCAATAGTGCTATCTACAAATTTGCATTTTGCAGAATAGTCCATCATAATTCGATAAGCTTTTTCTGCACGATCCAAGTCACCGTTCATTGTGTAAGTATACATTGCATTAATGATTTCGGGGGCATAATTGCACATGCCTGCTATCATTGTGTCGATTCCCATCAAAGAGAAGGGAAGCCATCCGGTGGATGTACCGATAATCGTTTTGAAATCTTTATTGTTGATCTTCGCATCGTAAAATACATTGGTAATAAAGGCGACATTCATTGAGCTATCCTTTACACCTTTAATCCCAACCTCTTGCAGTTTTTGAATCATTTTAAGAGTCATTGTTGTTTTTGTAGTGTTCGGATTGTTGTAAGCATATACCGGTATATTTACTGCTTCTGCAATTGCCTTGTAGAATTCAATTACTCGATCTTCTGTATAGGCATAGTAGAAAGGTGGTACAACTCCAACAGCTTCAACGCCTATTTCCTCGGCCGCCTTTGCCAGAGCGACCGTTGAGGCTGTGTCGGCACATCCTACATGAGGAACCAGATATTTTTCCTCGTACCCATCGGCAACCTCTTTTGCCAGCTTGAAGACAGAGATACGCTCCTCGTTTGTCATTAGCGGACCTGAACCATATGAGCCGGTCAGGAACAAACCGTGCACACCATTTTCAAACATCCAGTTCATATGCCATCGGCATTTGTCATAATCGATTGTGTTGTCTTGATTGAAAAAAGTAATATTCGGGACAAGAGCACCTTTAATCATTCACTTACCTCCTTGTACTAATTGCACATGATTAAACTAATATATGTATATTTACAACATATCAAAGGTACCATAAGCTTTCCCCATTGTCAATATATTATGGAACTTTTCCGTGACCATTGCCTAAATCAAATATATTACGTTGTTTTTTTTCGGATATTCTATTATACTAAACACGATTAAGAGTAAATATTTATTTTGTTTAGTTTGTTTTAACGGAGATAGCACATGTCAGAAAACGAGAATAATTCTAACGCACTGTTACAGTTGCAAGCACATTATAACTCTCTTCGAGCAAGCGAGAGGAAAGTAGCGGATTACATTCTTAATTATCCCGATAAGATTATTTATGAAAGTATCAAGGCTCTTTCTGAGAAGGCAAATGTGTCTGATACATCCGTCATTCGTATGTGTAAAGCTATTGGCTACAATGGTTATCACGATTTTAAAATCAGTGTTGCACAAAGTATAGTTGCTCCGCAACATCAAATACATGAAGAAATCTCTGACGATGATAGTATTTCTGATATACTTCGAAAAGTAATGAAGGCAAATGTCAAAGCGATAGAAGACACAATGAATTTTATGGATACGCAGCTGATCCAACAGGCAGTGGATGCAATAGCAAATAGCAATAGACTTGAATTTTATGGAGTAGGCGGATCCGGCAGCGTTGCAATGGACGCTCAGCACAAATTCTTTAAATATTGCAACTACTGCATTGCATATTCGGATCCTCATATGCAGGCGATGAGCGCCTCAACTATGAAAAAAGGCGATGTGGTAGTAGGCATTAGTCACTCTGGCAACACGAAAGATACTGTTGACAATCTTAGAATCGCTTCCAATGTGGGAGCTACTACTATTGCTATTACCGGAGGGCTGAAATCTCCAATTACAGAAGTATGCTCGATTGTTCTACCCGTAGTAGCCAAGGAGAAGTTCTATAAGCCTGAGCCTATGTCATCCCGTTTAGCTCAACTTTCCATCATTGACGTTTTAGCAACGGGTGTTGCTTTTACGAGGCCTGATGATGTATTACAAAGCCTCCAAAAGACCAGAGAGTCTATAACGTCAAAACGCTACTAGACAGCACACTATCTAAGCCCGGACCCACATAACAATAGGAATAAAAAAGAGCAGTCGTAAAACTGCTCTTTTTTATTCTTTGTTTTTCGTTACTGTGTCAACTTTTTATAGTTCTCGTATCTTTCGGCTGCATCCTTCTCTGCCTTTTCGAACAGCTTCTCTGCGTCATCGGGGAATTCCGAAAGCAGGGATGTGTATCTCACCTGTCCCATGAGGAATTCGCGGAATTCTCTCTTGGGTTCCTTGGAGTCCAGGGAGAATGGATTCTTCCCTTCTTCCTTCAGTGTCGGATTGTAGCGATAGAGGTGCCAGTAGCCTGTCTCCACCGCATCCTTGGTGTCTTCCTGGGTCTTGCCCATCCCCTTCTTGATCCCGTGATTGATACAGGGAGAATAGCAGATGATCAGGGAAGGACCGTCATACTTTTCAGCCTCTGTGACTGCCTTGAGGAGCTGGTTCTTGTCAGCTCCCATGCCAACTTGTGCTACATAAACATAACCGTAGGACATAGCCATCATGCCCAGATCTTTTTTCTTAACTTTCTTTCCGGAAGCTGCAAACTTTGCAATGGCCGCTGTGGGTGTTGACTTGGAGGACTGACCTCCTGTATTGGAGTATACTTCCGTATCAAATACCAAAACGTTAATATCCTCACCGGATGCCAGCACGTGATCCAGCCCGCCGTAACCGATATCGTAAGCCCAGCCGTCTCCGCCAAGAGCCCACACCGATTTCTTGACCAGGAAGTCTTTTCTGTCTGTAATATCAGCCACGAGAGTCTTGGCTTCTGCATCTAGGGATCCTGCATTCTCGATGACTTCTAACACCTTTTCGCTGGCCTCTCTGGACACTTCACCGTCGCTCTTTGTAGCGATCCAGTTTTCAAAAGCTTCTTTCATTTCAGAAGGAATATCTTTCTTTATCAGAGCTTCCATGCTGTCCTGTATTTTCTCTCTCATCTGACGTACGCCCATGGCCATACCGAGACCATACTCTGCATTGTCTTCAAAGAGGGAGTTAGCCCAGGAAGGACCTCTTCCATTTTCATCTTTGCAGTAGGGCATGCTGGGAGCGGATGCACCCCAGATGGAGGAGCAACCTGTAGCGTTGGCGATCATCATCCGGTCGCCAAAGAGCTGGGTGACCAATTTGATATATGGGGTTTCTCCACAACCTGCACAAGCGCCGGAGAACTCCATGTATGGTTTTGCAAACTGGCTGCCTTTGATGCTGGTCTTGTTCATGAGACCATCCTTTATAGATACGGTCTGGCTATATTCCCAATTCTCCGCCTGATCCATCTGGGAGTCGATGGGTTTCATGACAAGCGCTTTAGTCTTGGCAGGACAGATGTCTGCACAATTTCCGCAGCCTAGGCAATCCAAGGGAGATACTTGTATTTTGTATTCTAACCCTTCAAAGCCTTTTCCGGTTGCCTTCAAGGTCTCAAACCCTTCGGGAGCTTTTGCTTTTTCGTCAGCAGAAAGCAATGCAGGACGGATAGAAGCGTGGGGACATACAAAGGAGCACTGGTTGCACTGAATGCAGTTTTCCGGAATCCACTCCGGTACATTGACAGCAACGCCCCTCTTTTCATAAGCAGCTGTTCCCGATGGGAAGGTTCCATCTTCTCTACCGACAAATGCGCTGACAGGGAGCTCGTCCCCTTCCTGACGATTCATGGGGATGAGGACCTCTTCGATAAACTCCGGCACCTTCTTGGATATGCTGTTTTCATCTTCGGCATTTGCCCATTCTGCAGGTACGTTGACCTTTACCAGGTCTTGAATTCCCTTATCGATGGCAGCGTTATTCATAGCGACGATGTTAGCGCCCTTCTTTCCATAGGAATGCTCGACAGCTTCCTTCAGGTAAGCAACTGCTTCATCAACGGGAATAACCTGTGCCAGCTCAAAGAAAGCCGACTGCATGACCATGTTGATGCGGTTTCCAAGGCCGATATCTTCCGCGATCTTTGTGGCGTTGATGGTATAGAATTTGATCTCGTTCTTTGCAAGGTATCTCTTGATGTCAGCGGGCAGATGCTCGTCCAGTTCCTTGTCGTTCCAAAGACAGTTCAGGAGGAAAGTACCGCCCTTCCTCAACCCCTTCAGCAGATCGTACTGGTTTACATATGCCTGGTTGTGGCAGGCAACGAAATCCGCCTGATTGATTAAATAAGGCGATTGGATTTTTTCTTTCCCAAAGCGGAGATGGGATACGGTGACGCCTCCGGACTTCTTGGAGTCATAGGAGAAGTACCCTTGCGCGTAAAGATCCGTCTTATCACCGATGATCTTGATGGCGTTCTTGTTGGCGCCAACTGTACCGTCGGAACCAAGACCCCAGAACTTACAGCGGATGGTGCCTGCAGGCTCTGTGTGGATTCCTTCTACCGTTTCCAAAGAGCTGTGGGTCACATCATCCACAATACCGATGGTAAATTGATCCTTGGGCTCATCCTTTGCCAGATTATCATAAACAGCAACTATCTGTCCCGGTGTGGTGTCCTTAGAACCAAGGCCGTATCTGCCGCCGTAGATCTCCGGAGCATCTTTATCGTTATAGTACATTGTTCTTACGTCCATGTAGAGAGGATCGCCGAGAGCGCCGGGCTCCTTGGTCCTTTCCAATACTGCAATGCGCTTTGCAGACTTGGGCATAACGGCTCTCAGGTATTCAGGTGCAAACGGCCTGTACAGCCTAACCTTCAGGAGGCCGACTTTCCGTCCCTGACCCATCAAATAATTGATAGTCTCTTCAATGGTGTCGCAGACAGAGCCCATAGAAATGATTACGTGCTCCGCTTCCGGATGTCCCACATAATCAAAGAGCTTGTATTTTCTGCCGGTGATTCCACCGATCTTGTTCATATAGTCTTCCACGATGGCCGGTACGGCTTCGTAGAACTTGTTTGCGGCTTCCCTTGCCTGGAAGAAAATATCCGGGTTTTGAGCCGTTCCCCGAATGACGGGATGCTCAGGATTCAAAGCGTTGTCGCGAAACTTCTTTACCGCATCCATATCCAACAGTTTCTCAAAGTCCTCATAATCGATCGTCTCGATTTTCTGAACTTCATGAGAAGTGCGGAATCCGTCAAAGAAGTGTAAGAAGGGGATTCTGCTTTTAATGGAAGCCAGATGAGCGATGCCACCCAGGTCCATTACTTCCTGAACAGAACCGGATGCCAGAAGGGCAAAACCTGTCTGTCTGGTTGACATGACGTCAGAGTGATCTCCAAAAATGCAGAGAGCGTGAGCCGCCAGTGTGCGGGCAGTAACGTGGAAAACACCGGGGAGGAGTTCA
>Ga0265293_10005567_pt1 | contig 20914 bp, 17 predicted proteins | sample Munlanlewell138R_FD_192505 | JGI IMG/M metagenome (GOLD analysis project Ga0265293, IMG submission 192505) | Leachate microbial communities from a municipal landfill in Southern Ontario, Canada - Leachate well 138R | ecosystem: Engineered > Solid waste > Landfill > Unclassified | place: Canada... | reverse complement strand
TACAACCGCCCGCTGCTTCCCCGCGAGGACGAGCGCACCAACCGCAACGTGGGCAATTACCTGTACCGGCTGCATCAATCGGCCGCAGCGCTCGAGCGGCTGCGCGCCTTCCTGTTCGCCAGCGCTCGCCCCGTGGTGCTGGCGCATTTCGGCGACCATCGCCCCTCCTTCGACGGCCTCGAACGGGAACTGGCCGGCAGCGAACGGGTGAAGGAACCCGCCTTGGCGCACGACCTCACCTACTACGCATCGACAGCACCCTTCCCGGCGAGCCCCGGGCTGCGCCGCAGCGGCTGGACCTCGCCTTCCTCGCCGGCCTGATCCTGGACGTCGCCGGACTCCCCAAGGACCCCTTCTTCGAGGCCAATACCCGCCTGCGTGAACGCTGCAAAGGCCGCTTCATGGATTGCCCACGGCCGGCGGTGCTGGAGTCATGGATGGCTTACGCGTTCGGCCCGTTGCGCGCCCTGGCGCACTGAGCCGGTGCCCGGGGCGGCACGCGCAGCCTGTCAAGATTGCCGCTCCCGATTCCAGCGATTACGCTGGTCGGCCCCACGCCCGCCCGGCAGGGTCCCCCACCGCGTCCGCCATGCCATCCGGCTTCGTCCACCTGCACCTGCACAGCGAGTATTCGCTGGTCGATTCGACCATCCGCATCGCGGATCTGGTGCGCGCCTGCGCGCAGGCCGACATGCCGGCGGTGGCGATGACCGACCAGGCCAACCTGTTCGCCCTGGTGAAGTTCTACAAGGCAGCCGAGGCGGCGGGCATCAAGCCCATCGCCGGTGCCGATCTGTGGCTTGCCGACCCGGCCGATCGCGCCCAACCGCAGCGGTTGACGGTGCTGTGCCAGGATCGCTCGGGCTACCTCAATCTTTCGCGCCTGCTCACCCGTGCGTATGCCGAGAACCGCCACGGCGAGCATGTGCTGGTCGAGCCGGACTGGTTTGCCGAGTCAGGCGCGGGACTCATTGCCCTCGCCGGGCAACACAGCGAGATCGGACGCCTGCTGCTGGCCGGGCGCGACGAAGCCGCCCAGGCACGCGCCCAATGGTGGCGTGCACGCTTCCCGGATCGCCTCTATCTCGAGGTCATGCGCACCCAGCGGCCGCAGGAGGAAGTCTTCCTCGCCCAGGCACTCGATCTGGCGGCGGGACTGGATCTGCCGGTGGTGGCGACGAACGATGTGCGCTTCCTGGCACGCGAGGATTTCGAGGCGCATGAGGCGCGCGTCTGCATCCATGCCGGACGCGTGCTGGCCGACCCGAAGCGTCCGCGCAGCTACTCGGCCGAGCAGTACCTGAAGACGCCGACGGAAATGGCCGCGCTGTTCGCCGATCTGCCGGAACTGCTCGAAAACAGCGTGGAGCTGGCCCGGCGCTGCAATCTGGAACTGGGCTTCGGCACCTATCACCTGCCGGCCTTCCCGGTGCCGAGCGGCGACACGCTGGAGCATTTCATCCGCAGCCAGGCCGAAGCCGGGCTGGAGCGGCACCTGGACGTCCATCCGCTGGCCGCGGGGTTCACCCGCGAAGACTACCTCGCGCGCCTGCAGCGCGAGGTGGACGTCATCGTGCAGATGGGTTTCCCCGGCTACTTCCTGATCGTCGCGGACTTCATCAACTGGGCCAAGCAGAACGACATTCCGGTCGGCCCCGGACGCGGTTCGGGCGCAGGTTCGCTGGTCGCCTGGGCGCTGGGCATCACCGATCTCGATCCGCTGCGCTACGGCCTGCTGTTCGAACGCTTCCTCAACCCCGAACGCGTATCGATGCCGGACTTCGACATCGATTTCTGCATGGATCGGCGCGACGAGGTGATCGAGTACGTCAGCCGCAAGTACGGGCGCGACCGGGTCAGCCAGATCATCACCTACGGCACCATGGCCGCCAAGGCGGTGCTGCGCGATGCGGGGCGCGTACTCAGCATGCCCTACGGCCAGGTGGACAGGATCGCCAAGCTGCTGCCGCGCATGCCGCTCGACCTGACCCTGGAGGATGCGCTCGGGCGCTCGGAAAAGTCGCGCCGCGAACCCGATCGCGTGGTCGCCGACTTCAAGGCGCAATACGAATCCGATGGCGAGGTGCAGGAGCTGGTGGACCTGGCCCTCAAGCTGGAGGACCTGACCCGCAACGCCGGCAAGCACGCCGGCGGCGTGGTCATCGCGCCCGCGCCGCTCAGCGAGTTCGCCCCGCTGTTTTCCGAGCACGGCGCCGAGGGCATGGTCACCCAGTTCGACAAGGACGACGTCGAGGCGGTGGGCCTGGTCAAGTTCGACTTTCTCGGCCTACGCACCCTGACCATCATCGACTGGGCGGTCAAGGCGGTGAATCGCCGGCGCGCGCCGCAAACGGAGGCGGGCACCGCCGCCAGCGCGCCGGCCCCGAACACCGCGCCGGGCCGGCTGGACATCAGCCAGATCCCGCTGGATGACCCGGCGGTGTTCCGGCTGCTGCAGGAAGCGCGCACGGTGGCCGTGTTCCAGCTCGAATCGCGCGGCATGCAGGGCCTGCTCAAGGAGGCCAGGCCGGACTGCTTCGAGGACATCATCGCGCTGGTCTCGCTGTACCGGCCGGGGCCGATGGACCTGATCCCGAGCTACTGCGCGCGCAAGCTTGGCCGCGAGCCGATCGAATACCCCGATCCGCGCATCGAGCCGGTCCTGAAAGAGACCTACGGCATCATGGTCTACCAGGAACAGGTCATGCAGATGGCCCAGGTCGTCGGCGGCTACACGCTGGGCGGCGCCGACCTGCTGCGCCGGGCGATGGGCAAGAAGAAGGTCGAGGAGATGGTCAGGCACCGCGCCATCTTCCGCGAGGGCGCGGCGGCGCAGGGTCTCGATGAAGCCAAGGCCGACGCGATCTTCGACCTGATGGAGAAATTCGCCGGCTACGGCTTCAACAAATCGCATGCCGCGGCCTATGCCCTGGTGTCCTACCAGACCGCCTGGTTGAAGGCGCACTACCCGGCCGAGTTCATGGCCGCCGTGCTCTCCAGTGACATGGACAACACCGACAAGGTGGTGAACTTCCTCGCCGAGGCACGCGCGCTCGGGCTCACGGTGCGCCCGCCGGACATCAACGCCTCGGCCTTCATGTTCGAGGCGATCGACGAGCGCACGCTGCGCTATGGCCTGGGCGCGGTCAAGGGTGTCGGCCGCGGCGCGGTGGAAGCCATCGTCGAGGCGCGCCAGCGCGGCGGGCCGTTCCGCGACCTGCTCGACCTGTGCCTGCGGGTCGATCCGCAGAAGCTCAACAAGCGCGCATTCGAGGCCCTCATCCAGTCCGGCTCGATGGATGCCCTGGCCGCCAACCGCGCCACGCTCACGGTCCACCTGCCCGAAGCGGTGCGCGCAGCCGACCAGGCGCTGCACGACCGCCAGAGCGGCCAGGTGGACATCTTCGGCGCGAGCACCGGCGCGCCGATCGTGGTCGAGCTGCCGCCGGCGGTTCCCGAATGGCCGCTGGCCCAGGTGCTTGCCGGCGAGCGCGACCGCCTGGGCCATTACCTCTCCGGCCACCCGACCGATGCCTGGCGCGAGGTGATCGCCGGGCTCGCCAGCTGCACCATCGGCGACATCGAGCGCCATTTCCGGGCACCGGCCCGGGCCGACCCGGGCGACCGGCGCAGCCGCTACACCGACCTGCAGCCCTTCACCCTGGCCGGCCAGGTGGTGGCCATCCGCAAGCAGGGCGACAGCCGCGCCTTCGTCACCGTGGAAGACCATTGCGGCCGCTTCGAGGCGGTGTTCTACCGCGAGACCTGGGCCGACTACGGCGAGCTCATCACGCGTGACGCCATTCTCGTCTTCGAAGGCGGCCTGGCCGTCGATGACTTCTCCGGCGGCTACCAGTTGCGCGTGCAGTCGGTCGCCACCCTCGACACGGCCTGCGAACAGCGCGCACGGGCGCTGCACCTGCGCCTGAACGGCGTGCAGGCGGGTTTTGCCGACACCCTGCGTCAGGCGCTGCACGCCTGGCGCGGCGGCACCACGCCGGTGCGCATCCGCCTCGCCAGCGCCGGCGCGCGCGCCGACCTGGAACTCGGCGCCGACTGGCGGGTGCGCGCCAACCCCGGCCTGGCCGAGCACCTGCGCACGCTCGACGGCGTGGTCGCAGCCGACCTGGTGTTCGACTGACGGCCCACATCTGCCGCCTCGTTCCTGCCACACTCCGGCCGAGCAGCTATAATTTCCGCCTTTGTCCACTGCCTGCCGACCTGGCGCGAATGAATCCCAGCTTTCTCGATTTCGAACAGCCGATCGCCGACCTGGACGCCAAGATCCAGGAACTGCGCAATGCAAGCAGCGGCCACGCGCTCAACATCGAGGACGAGGTCGCGACGCTGCGCGGCAAGCTCAAGACGCGCACCGCCGAGATCTTCCGCAACCTCACGCCCTGGCAGGTGGCGCAGCTGGCCCGCCACCCGGCACGTCCCTACACGCTCGACTACGTCGGCGTGATGTGCGATGAGTTCCACGAACTGGCCGGCGACCGCGCCTACGCCGACGACGCGGCCATCGTCGGCGGCCTGGCCCGCATCGACGGTCGCAGCGTGATGCTGATCGGGCACCAGAAGGGCCGCGACACCAAGGGCAAGATCCGCCGCAACTTCGGCATGCCGCGCCCGGAAGGCTATCGCAAGGCATTGCGCCTGATGCACATGGCCGAGCGCTTCGGCCTGCCGATCCTGACCTTCATCGATACCCCGGGCGCCTATCCCGGTGTAGGCGCGGAGGAACGCGGGCAGAGCGAGGCGATCGCGCGCAACCTGCTGGAAATGGCCGGCCTGCGCGTGCCGATCCTGTGCACCGTGATCGGCGAAGGCGGCTCGGGGGGCGCGCTGGCGATCGGCGTCGGCGATGTCACCAACATGCTGGAATACAGCACCTATTCGGTCATCACCCCGGAAGGCTGCGCATCGATCCTGTGGAAGACCGCCGAGCGCGCCCGGGACGCGGCCGAGGCGCTGGGCATGACCGCGCCGCGGCTCAAGGAGCTGGGCCTGGTGGACAAGGTGGTGCGCGAACCCCTTGGCGGTGCCCACCGCAATCCGCGCGGCATGGCGGTACGCCTGAAGGCCGTGCTGATGAACCAGCTGGACGAACTCGAGGCGCTGGCCCCGGGCGATCTGCTCGAGCGCCGCTACCAGCGCCTGCGCCGTTACGGCGCCCACGCCGGCGGCTGACCACGACCGCGATGGCCACCGGCACGCTGCCGCGCCCGCGCACGGCCGAGCTGCCGGCGCTCACCGGGCTGCGCGGCCTGGCCGCGTTCTGGGTGCTGCTCTATCACGTCTGGGTGGAAGCCACGCCGCGCCTGATGACGCTCGGGTCATTCGACCTGACGCCGCTCTTCTCCGGCGGCTGGGCCGGTGTGGACATCTTCTTCACCCTGTCGGCCTTCCTGCTCACGCTGCCCTACGCCAGCCGCCAGCTGGCCGGTGCACCGCGCCCCTCGCTGCGCCAGTACTGGCTGCGCCGCATCCAGCGCATCATGCCGGCCTACTATGCGCAGCTGGTGGTGCTGGTCGCACTCGCCGCGCTGTTCGGCATCGGCACCTTGCCCACGGCCCCGCAGGTGCTGGGCAACCTGCTGCTGCTCAACAACTTCGGCGCGTTCGGCGTCATGCCGATCAATCCGGTGACCTACACCATCGCGATCGAATTCGGCTTCTACCTGCTGCTGCCGCTGCTCGCCCTGTGGCTGCGCCCGGGACGCTGGGCGTGGCTGGCACTGGCGGCGATCCTGATCACCCAGCTGTGGCGTCACCTGATGCTGCCGCAGGTCGTGCACCTGCCCGTGCCGCTGCGCGTCATCGCCCTGGAACAGTTGCCCGGCCGGCTCGACCAGTTCGTCGTCGGCATGCTGGCTGCCTATGCCTACACGCGGGCTGCAGCCAGCGGCCGGCTGGGTACGCCGCTGCGCAACGACCTGCTGCTACTCACCGGCGTCGCGCTGTTCGCGGCGCTGCTGTGGGCCATCCACTACACCATCGGCACATTCTGGGAAGGCGCGCCGCTGCTCTTCGTCTGGCACGGTCTGGCCGGCGTGGCGACGGCGCTGATCCTCTACGCCTGCGCCTGCGGCAGCCGCCTCGGGCGCCTCGCGTTCGACGTCCCGCCGCTGCGCTGGCTCGGCCTGATCAGCTTCGGCCTGTACCTGTGGCATTTCCCGGTGTTGCAGTGGCTCGACGCGGCCCATGCGTTCGATGCCATCGGCGGCTACCGCCTGCCATGGATGCTGCCGGTGGTGCTCGGTCTTTCCTGCGCCATCGCCGCGGTGTCCTTTCGCTGGATCGAACGGCCGTTCCTGCGGCTCGGGCGGCCGCGTGCCGCCCATCCGCAGGCGACCACCGAGATGATCGTGGCCGGCGACCGTGGAGCCGTGCAGGCGGACAGGCTTGCCGAGCGCATCGACAGCACGCCCTCACGCTCCCCACCCTGCGCCTGAAGGCCACGGCCCTGGCAGCGTGTGCCGTGTGGTGCGGTGGGATTCGCGTCGCTGCGCACGCGGCCGCGCTTGCAACCTGGCAGCGCATGCCGCTAGGTTGCGGACATGAAGCTTGCCCCGCTCCAGTTCGCACGCGCGCAGTGGCAACGCCTGCACCACCTGCTGGGAGGGCAGTACTGGTTTCCGCACGTTCCGCTGGCCCTGTTGCTGGGGTTCGGCGCGCTGGCCCTGCTGCGGGTTGACCTGGGCGCCGACTGGATGGCCGAGCTGGCGCGCATGGCGGGTCTCGGCGCCCACCTCGACCCACGCCTGCTGCCGCCCTTGCTGATCGGCGGCGGACTGCTGACGATGGCCCTGGGCCTGTTGTGGCGTTCGCGCCTGGCCTGGGTCATGGCGCTGCTGCTGGCCGTGGCGGGAGCGATCAGCCTCGCCGGCGCCAGCCATGCACTACTGGCCTACTTCATCACCATGCTGGTCGCCCTGGTCGCCGCCTGGCGCCACTTCGACCGCAGCAGCATGGCCGCCGGCAGCCTGTTCGCGCTGACCTCGGTCGCCATGCTGCTGACCTACGCCACCTTCGGTGCGCTCTACATTGGCGCGGACTTTCGCCCGGTGATCGACGACCTGGTCAGTGCGCTCTACTTCGCCATGGTCACCATGAGCACGGTGGGCTACGGCGACATCACCCCGCAGACGCCCGAAGCCAAGCTGTTCACCATTTCGATCATCGTGCTCGGCGTGGCGGTGTTCGCCACCTCGCTCACCGCGGTCATCGCGCCGATGATGAGCCGCAGCCTCAAACGCATCGTCGATCGCGGAGGATCGCGCATGAAACGGGAAAAGCACTTCGTGGTGATCGGCAACACCCCGCTGGCGATCAACACCTGGCGCGAACTGGAACGCCGCGGCCGTCCGGTGACGCGCATCCTGCGCGAAGCGCCCGATGGTGCCGAAGCGCACGGCACCGACCTGGTCATCGGCGATCCCAGCGATCTTGCCGTACTGCGCGAAGCGGGCGCGCACCAGGCCGAGGCGGTATTGGCCATGCACGCGGACGATTCGGAGAACGCCTTCGTGATCCTCGCCGTGAAAGAACTCGCCGGCAGCGCGCGCACCGTCGCCGCGGTCAACGATGCGCGCCATCTCAGCCGCGTGAAGCTGGTGCAGCCGGATGTGGTGATCGCCCCGCAGGTCCTCGGCGGCGAACTGCTGGCCATGCTGCTCTCCGGCGAAGAGGTGACACCCGAATTCGTCATGCAGCGGGTACTTCAGCAAACCGGCGCCTGAGCAGCGCCAGAATCCGCCCTTGTCGCCCAACCAAGACCGAGTGGGAGCCTGCGTGCAGGCGATCCTGGGCGCAGCGCGGGCATGCGGCGCCCCACCATCGCGAGCACGCTCGCTCCCACAACCGCCCGCAAGCCCAGGCAGCATAGAATGCCGCGCATGCAATGTGCCTATCGCGCGGCATGCCTCGCCGCTATCCTCCTGTTCACGCCCGCTGTATCGGCCACCCCTGACGAATCGCTTGCGACCGAGGAAGAACCGGTCGTCGAGGCGGCCACGCTGGTGCGTCCGGCCCTGCTTTCCGGGCCGGGGTTCAGCGTCGACAGCCGCGTGGAACTGCGCGGCTACATGGGCCGGTTCACGCTCGATACGTCCTTCGGCCCGCTCCAGGCCGAAAGCGTGGAGATTCTTGACGAACGCACGGCGGAACTGCCGGCACTGGAGGCGCTGGATCGGGTGACGCGCTCGGAAGCCTTCCTGCAGGCCGCCGGCGACCGCCTGGCCGCCACCGGGCGTGCGCTGGCGCAGATCGTGCTGAACCCGGTCGATACGGTGCTCGGCATCCCCGCCGGGGTCGCGCGCTATTTCACCGGACGCGTCGGCAAGGTGGGGCGCCAGGCGCAGTCGCTCGCCGACCGTACTGCGCGCGAGCTGGGCACCGCGGGGGATGCGTGGCCGGATGCGGCCGGGCCGATGACCGATGCGCGCGCCGGCGACGGCCCGGCGGCGGAACCCGACGAGGATCCCTGGTACGAGCCGATCCAGAAGGAAGCCACGCGCGAAATCAAGCGCCGCATCAAGTACGGCCAGGTGAAGCGCGCGCTGGCCGAACGCCTGGGCATCGATCCCTACACCACCAACCCGCTGATCCAGGAACGCCTTTCCGGCCTCGCCTGGGTGGGCAGCGGTGGCAATTTCAGCGCCGGCACCGCGCTCGGCACGGTCGGCGGCGTGGGCGCCGAGGTGCTGTCCACCGGCGGCCAGATCAACGACCTGGTATGGAAGCTGGGGCCCGAAGAATTACGCGACCGCAACGGCGAGCGCCTGCAGGCCTGGTGCCGCGATGAGTTCCTGATCCGCCAGTTCCTGCGCCGGGGTGCGTTCTCACCCACCTTGCAGACCGCCCTGGCCGACGCACTCGATACGCTGCAGCCGGCAGGCGGCTGCGATGCATTGCTGGAGCTCGGCATGACCGCCGCATCCCGGCTGGAAGCGCGCTTTCTCGTCAACGCCCTGCGCATGCTCGCGGCGCAGCCGGGCGAACGGGCCAAGGGCGGCCAGCTGCGGCCGATCGGCGCCGGGCTCGCCTATGCCGCGATCGATGGTGAAATGCTGCTGCCGCTGCCGGTCGATCGCCTGAGCTGGACCGCCGAGGTGCGCGACTTCCTCGACCGCCCCGAATTCCGCGTCGTGCACAAGACCGTGCTGATCGCCGGCGACGCCAGCCTGGCCGCCCGCCGCGGCCTGGCCGAGCGCGGCTGGAACATCCGCCTGCACGCACCCTGGCCCGGCGCGCCGCCTTATGCCGGCGGCAACGAGCCGGCGGCGGTGGACGTGGATCGCTGAATGGCTTGAACCCGCGCCGCGGAGCACACACATCAGGACGGCCATTACCCCGTCAAGGAGACACCATGAAGCTCTACAGTTTCCCCGGTTCCTGCGCCCTGGCCACCAACATCGTGCTGGCGTGGATCGGCAAGCCCTACGAGTTGAAGCTGATCGACAAGGCCGAACTTGCCACGCCGGCGATGCGCAAGCTCAATCCGAACGGCCAGGTGCCGATCCTCGACGACGGCGGCTGGGTGCTGAACGAAAACGCCGCCATCCTCAACTACCTGGCGGACAAGTATCCGGAAACGGGCCTGGGCGGCGATGGCAGTCCGCGTTCGCGCGCGGAGGTCAACCGCTGGCTGGCGATGATCAATTCCGACGTGCATCCGGCCTACAAGCCGCTGTTCGGCAGCACCGCCTACCTGGAAGATCCGGCCATGATCGCGCGCAGCCAGGATCACGCACGCAAGGTGCTGCGCAGCCTGTTCGAGCGTCTCGACACCCATCTGGCCGGGCGCGACTGGCTGACCGATGCGCGCTCCATCGCCGATCCCTACCTGTTCGTCGTGCTGCGCTGGACCCGGGGCGCAAAAGTGGACCTGACCGGCCTGGACAACCTCGCCCGCTTCGAACGGCAAATGCGCGCCGACCCGGGCGTGCGCCAGGCGCTGAAGGAACAGAACCTGGACCAGCCGGTCTGAAGCGCCCAGGCAGAAAGGGCCGCCCCAGGGCGGCCCTTTTGCTGTGTGGTGGGCGGTGCAAGGTTCGAACTTGCGACCCCTGCCGTGTGAAGGAAAAAGCATCGAGCGTCAGCGGGTGCCATGGGCCTTGAGAATCAATGATATAGCCGCTTACAGCCACCATGACATCCCATACACTTTAGGCAACCTGTAGGCAACGACGTGTTCGTTGCCATTTCTGGAGGCGGGTCATGGGTGGCAAGGCAGGTATCACGACCGTCTCGGGGCACGAAAAAGCGGACAACCATGTTGACAAACACCGAGACCGCGACTGCGCAAACCTGGTACGCCCGCGCCTATGTCGAGAAACGGCAGGGTACGATCCCGTTGCCGCCTGCTGTCGCAAGACTGATCGCCGATCAAGCGCGCGGCAAACTGCCCAATGCGCCGTTGTTTTCGCGTTGGGATGGCGAGTCGTGGACGCCCACGACGTGGAAGGACGCGGTTCGCACCGCCGTGGAAGATGCCGGCCTGCCACAAGGGACAGTGGCCTACACTTTGCGCCATTCCATTATCACCGACCTGACCACGGGCGGCCTCGATCCGCTGACGGTTGCCCGCCTTGCCGGCACCTCCATTGCCATGATGCAACGCTGCTACGGCAAACTGCGGCAGGACGTGGCGCGGGATGCGCTGGCCACGTTGGCGTTGTGACACCTCGCTTGCTGTTGTCACGCAGTGCCGTATAATAGCCCCATGTTCGAGTTCATCGAGCTGGCGCCCTTCGCGCGAGCCCGAGAGGCGTACGGCATGGGCGATGCGGAGTTCGCGCAATTGCAAGCTGCGCTGCTGGCCGATCCGGATGCCGGTGATGTGATTCCCGCCTCTGCCGGCTGCCGCAAGCTGCGCTGGCGAACGCCAGGACGTGGCAAGCGCGGCGGTTACCGCGTGATCTACTTCCTGCGCAACGCCCAGGGCCAGATCGCGCTGGTGCTGCTGTATGCCAAGAACGTGCGCGAGAACGTTGAACCGGGACTGCTGCGAGAGTTGAAAGAGAAGTTCAGACCATGACCAAGATGACCGCCAAACAGCGCATTACGTGGGAAAAGGGACGCGACCTCAATGCCGAGTTGCACGAAGCCATTGCCGACGCCAAGCACGGCCGCTGGGCGCGCAAGACCGAGTTCCGCCCGCTGGCCGACGGCCGCATGCGTCGAATGGTGACCCGCCGGGATGGCACAGTAGAGAAGGATGAAGTCATCCCTGCCGCACACGCCAGCGTAGTTGCCGCGCGCGCCGGGACCGGCCTGTCGCAGTCGGAGTTTGCCAGCATCATGGGCGTGTCCGTCCGCACTTTGCAGGACTGGGAAGCCGGCCGGCGCCGGCCAAGCGGTGCCGCCCAGACCCTTCTGCGTATCGCCGCTCGGCATCCGCGCGTCGTGCGTGAAGCGGCGATTTAGCACACCGAAGGTGCGTCACCGCTGGGGCGGTCACGCAAGCGCCAAGAACCGCCGCTTCGCGCAAGGCACCGTTCCGGCCTCCGGCGTGACTTGATGGGGGACAACACGGAGCCGCCTCGAGCGATAGGAAAGTCCCCCGATCTTGCCGCTGGGAAAATCATTGCCTCCCCTCCTTTGGATGGTTGTCCTTGCCAACGTAGCGTAGCGGCTCATGAGCGACTCTACTCGCCTCGTCCATTATGACTTCGCCGACGTGCAGTTTTGTTCCCAACTTTGCAGGCGCAATTCTTCTGCTATGTAGAGGTGCACTGAAGAGCGAGGAGGCGGTCCGATGGCGCCCGATGAAGGTCAGATCCAGCAACACGCAGGCAGGTGGTGGCGGCGAGTGCGATCCAGACGGGACGATCCTGGTCCGGAGTCCAGACAGGACCGGCTGGCCCGACTGGAAGCCAAGTACCTGAAGGTGAGGATCCAGAACGAACGGGAGACCGGGTTCTGGCGCTTGGGCTATCGCGCTTTCCTGGCGACCTTGGCGATCGCCGCCTTCGGTTGGGTCGCGTGGCCGGGCTTGCGGGACCTGTTCGTCGCGCAGGTCGATCGGGTGGCCGTGATCACTGTGAGCGGCGAGGTGAGCACTACGGCGTGGGCATCGGCGGCAAATCTCGTTCCCCAGATCGATCGGGCGTGCGCCAGTTCAGGGGTGAAGGCGCTGGTACTCGAGGTCAGCTCCGGTGGAGGGAGCCCCACGGAGGCCGATCGGGTGGCCGATGCCCTGGATCGGTGTAGGGAGAAGACCGCCAAGCCCATCCATGCGGTCGTGGAGAGCAATGCCCATTCGGCGGCCTATCTGATCGCCGCCCATGCGGACACCATCACGGCGGCGCGGTTCGCGAGCGTCGGCTCGATCGGGACTTTCCAGCAATGGATCGACTTCAGCGAGGCTGCAGAGCGCTGGGGTATCAGGGCGACGCGGGTACGCTCGGGGGCGCTGAAAGGCGGCGTAGGGCAGCTGGGTAGCCTGACGCCCGACGAGCTGGACGTGGTCCAGGAGAGGATCGATGATTACGCCCGCACCTTCCTTGATCGGGTGCGGGCCGGTCGAGGCGACAGGTTGGTGGCAAGTGACGAAGTCCTGATGACCGGACGCGCATGGACGGCGAGGCAGGGTCTGGAACTCGGTCTGGTCGACCGGTTGGGCACGCTGGCCGACGTGTCCCGGGGCGAACTCGCCGGCTTGAGGCTGCAAACGAACCGTCCGCGCCTCCTGGAGCACCCGGGAGGCGATGTCATCGACAAGATCCTGAAGCTCCTTCCGTTCCTGCAGAACGGACCTGACAAGGAGCGGCGCATCAACGAGGAGGCTCCATGAAAACGTCTGCACGCGAAGAGAGGGGGTTCATCCTTGTTTCTGGAGGACGCGATGCCTTGTGCGCCCAGATCGTCCAGGATCTCCTGCACTTTCGTGGGGCGGAGGCACGCAGGAAGTGCGACCTGCTGAAGCCTCGGGGAAAGCTGCGACTGATCAGCAAGACGTCGCCAGATTGTGGCGGTTGTAGCACGAGTCCTGCCTTGACCGGCGACTCACCGAAAAGCTCCAGGCCCTAGAGGTGGCGAACAAGATTCTTTCCGACGAGCTGGCCAGTCGGCGCCCGGGTTCGCTGTTGCGAAGACCCTGCGTTGCGGAATCGATCGCTTGGTGGTGCTGATCGGCAGCCTGCTCGATCGCGATGCCCGCGATGGCGGCGCGTATGTGTTCCGCAACCGCACGGACAAGCGCATCAAGGTGCTGTGCATGGATGGGCAAGGCGTGTGGTTGTGTGTGCGCCGCCTGCATGAGGGCAGCTCTCATTTCAGGCAATCTGTAGGCGGCGGACACAAGAACGCCACCGTGTAGGTGGCGTAATTGTTTGATTTCATTGGTGGGCGGTGCAAGGTTCGAACTTGCGACCCCTGCCGTGTGAAGGCAGTGCTCTACCGCTGAGCTAACCGCCCTTCCCTTCCGCAGACGGCGGAAGAAAAGTGGTGCCGGAGAGAGGAGTCGAACCCCCGACCCACGCATTACGAATGCGTTGCTCTACCAACTGAGCTACTCCGGCGGGGCGCGCAGTATAAGGAGTTGGGGCCGATGCGACAACCATCGGCCGCAGTCCGACCGGTTCCGTCACCCCGAAAATGCATCGGGACTGAAGTCCCACTCATGCGTCAGGGCATCGGGACTGAAGTCCCTCCCACAGCCAAGCTGCTACCTGGGGTCCAATGTGCGAGCGGCTTCGGCCGCGATGCTTCCCCTGCCGACTTGATGGAAGGCATCGGGACTGAAGTCCCACTCATGCGCCAGGGCATCGGGACTGAAGTCCCTCCCACAGCCAAGCTGCTACCTGGGGTCTGGTGCGGGAGCGGTTTCAGCCGCGATGCTTTCCCTGCCGACTTGATGGAAGGCATCGGGACCGAAGTCCCTCCCACAGCCAAGCTGCTACCTGGGGTCTGGTGTGCGAGCGGCTTCAGCCGCGATGCTTCCCCAGCCACGACGGTCCAGGGCGCTGCGACAGGTGCCTGCGCGCATGCTCACCAGCACTTGCCGTTGGTCTCGTCGCCGGTCTGGTCCTTGGCGCCGGTGTTGGTGAGGGTGAGATTGCCGCACTTGTCGGCCGCCTGCACACCGGTCGCCGTGGCCGTCAGGGTGTAGGTCTGGTTGCTGTTGGCGAGGGCGACCGACCCGGTGTAATGACCCTTCTCGGATGTCGTGCCCAGGCCAAGCTGGGCCATCGTCGCGTACTGGTTGAGGTTGGTGTAGTAGCGCTCCTGCGCGGCGGCCAGGCGCATCAGGAACTCCTGGCCATCCACGCGCCGGGCGCGGAAGGCGTAGTTCGCGTAGCTCGGATAGGCCACGGCGGCGATGATCGCGACGATGGCGACGACGATCATCATTTCGATCAGCGTGAAAGCCTTGCTCCGATTGCGATGCATGACGATCCCCAGTTTGGAAGCTGGCTCGCGGCAGATCGATCCACCGCGAGCCGGACGAAGGCCAGTCTACCAGTCGAGCAGTTCGCGCCAGGCACCCCGATGCCAGGGCGGAATGGCCGCACTGAGTATGTCATCCAGCGCCTTCTTCACCGCGGGCGGCACACCGGCGGGCAAGCCGACGATCACGCCACCGCCACCGCCGCGCTTGCTCACGGGGTCGCTCGGAGGCGTCGGCGCGGCAATGACCGCACCCACCAGGCCCTTGCCCGTGCCCATGCCGCCGCCGCCATAGATCGCCGCGCCGGTCGCCGCGTCCAGCGCCATGATCGAGTAGCGCGCGCCTGGATCGCAGGGGTCGTCGCTCTTGGGAATCAGGCCGTACAGCAGGGCGACGTTGGCACTCGGCAGCGGGATGGCGCGGCGTTGCGCGCGCTCACCCTTTTCGGTCGTGATCTTGAGCGGCATGCGCCAGCCGTGTGCGACGACCGAAGCCACCGCGGGCTTGCCGCTGACCTCCGTCGGCACCCGCATCACGGGGGTGCCGCTCGGTAGCGTGCCGGTCGGCGCGATGTAGTCGGTGACCTTGCGCGTATTGTCGGCATCCTGCCCGAGCGTCTGCGTGATGAGCTGGTTCACCATGATCGGGTAGGCGGTCGAAGCCGTGCCGTAATCACGGATGCCATAGAACGCCTGTTCGGGAATTGCACTGGTACGGTCGTCCTCGCCCAGGTACTTGCCGGTGCCGAACACCAGGATCGGCCGGCGCGTCACCGGGTCGCGCAGTGCGGTCGGGTTGAACACGATGGGCTGGTCGCCCTGCTTCGCGGCGCCGCCGTTGCCGGTGCTGCGGAACATCAGATCCACCGTCCAGTCGGCCGGTTTGTCGCTGCTCAGGTCGAAGCGCCACAGGTTGCCGGCCAGATCCCCGGCATAGGCGAGGTCATCCACCTCGTCGCCACCCTCGTCGTACACCATGGGCGTGGAGAGGCCAAAGGTCTTGAACGTGCCGCCCAGGGCGCCGAGCTGCGGGGCCGTGCTGGTCTTGATCTCGCGGATCAGCTTGCCGGTTTCCAGATCGATCACCAGCAGCGAAGTGCGCTTGGCAGCGGCCTCGCTGATGTCGCCGGGCCTGGCCGCGGCGTCGGCATTGGCGGGGAAGTAGCCGCTGGAAACCAGGGCCACCCACTTGTTGCCGTACTTGATGCGCGCGACGTTCGCCGAATCATAGGTGTAGCCCAATGATGGGCAGGTGCGCGAGCCGAGCGCACACGGCGGATCGCTGTCCGCGCTCGGCGTCTCGCCGCTGCTGAACTCCCACAGCGGGACGGCGGTGGCGGCACTGGTCTCGCCAGCCGGCTTGGGCATGGTCACGTCCAGTGCGTAGACGCCGCGTCCGCCAAGGCGCAGCGATCCCAGCAGGATGGTGCGCCACTTGCCGTTGATGAACACGTCACGCTCGCGCGGCTTGGCATCCGCGCCGGGCGTCAGGCCGGCATCGCGCAGCGTCGAGCTGGCAAGACGGCCGTTGCGGATCAGCACGTCCGGGATGTAGGCCCAGGCCTCCTTGCCGGTCGCCGCATCGAACGCATGCAGCATGCCGTCGTTGGCGCCGACATAGACCATCGGATCGCGCTTGCGCTGGGCGTTCTGATAGCCCGCGTAGCTGTCGTCCTCATCCAGCGCCGCGGCGTCCGCCTCCGGCGAACCGGTCGGGAACATGTCGTGGTATCCGGAACGCGGCGAAGACACGTAGGCGGGTTCGCCATTGACCACGGCGCCGAGCAGGGAGACACGCTGGCGCAGCAGCGGCGTCGCACCGGTCGCTTCCAGGTCACGCTTGCCGCGCAGATAATCCAGGCGATCACTGCCATAGGTGTCGCACTCCGGCCCGGAGCCGGCGCAGGCTGCCGCACCGGGCTTCTGGTTGAGCGCGTTCTTCTGCGCGCCCGTCAGGCTTGTCCACCTGAATGCCCGGCCGGTACCCGGTGCGCCATCGGAAGTGACGATCACACGATCATTCGGATCGCGGGCCGGGTTGATGCCTGCCGGCTCGGCACACGTGCCGCCGGTAAGCAGGCAGCCCGCGTCCCACAACACGGTGGCCGGCACGCCAGCCGCATCGAGCTGGTAGCGCCTGACGCTGCCCGGCCAGCCGGTGGTGTCATAGCCGCCCTGGTAGGCACTGTTGCCGCCGGTCAGGATCGGCAGGGACACGGCCGCGGGCGTGGAGGACGTGCTTTGGGCGACCACGCTGGCGATGATCTTGCGCATCGCATCGATCAGCTCGTCCGGATTGGCGGCGGCGAAGAACTCGCCGCGGCTGTTGATCGCCGCGTGCCACATGTCGTCGATCTTTTTCGAGTTGTCGGTGTAGACACCCGTGCCGTCGAGTTTAGGCCACTGTATGGTGCCCTTCCGCAACGCAAGATAGTTGGCATCGGTCTTCGGAATGGTCCCATCCACACCGAAACCGATCATGTACTGCACCAGGTGCGGCCAGGTGGCTGGATCATTGGCCGGATTCCAGTAGATTTCCTGGTTGTCCAGCCAGCTGTCACCCGGCTGCAATGGGGCCGTCCCGGTGATTCCAGTGGTCCGATCAGAAAGATAGGGTCGAACTTTCAGCCTGGTCTGTTCATTGTCCTTGAAATCCGGCCGAAGATCGGTGGCCCAATAGTGAAAGGCGATATCCGCCATGGTCTTCTGAGCAGCACTGCCCTCGTTCCAGAAGATCTTGGTCTGCAGGTCGGAAACTGAGTAGTCCCGACCATCCGGCAGCGTCGCAGCCGTGGTATCGGTCTGCGCGACGGTCTGGGTCGATCCATTCCACATGCCGTCGGTCATCTGGATGTGGAAGTTCTTGCGACAGGACAGCTCGCGCTGGGTTTCCTCGTCCCAGTACGGATTCTTGCTGCTTTTTACACCCTTGCCCCTGGTGAAGAGTTCACCCACCCGCTTGGCCGCGGCCTGATTGGGGGTGCTTCCGGTGGAAGGACTGTTCAGGAGCCAATCGTAGAAATTATCGCGCGTCGTTCCGGCGAACGCATCGAGCGTCGTATTGGTATTTGACACCCACGGATTGTCACTCGTGTTCGCATTGATATTCTGCCAGGCGACATGGATGCTGTCGTCGAAATCCGCGTAGGCGAGCGAGGTCGCGCTGATCGCCGCCAGGACGCGGGTATGGTAGTAGGAATACCAGTTGGCGAAATTCTGCCTCTGCGCCAGGGGCAGGTCGACCCATTCCCAATTCCCCGGTGTATAGAGCCGCGTCAGGCTCGCGCTGTCGAGCTTGCCATCCGCGCCCAGCGTCAGCGTCACCCCCGACTTGAGCTGGTACCAACCGGCAGTGCTGTCACAGAAGCGCCGGCCCTGTTTGGTCGTGTCCTTGGACAAATCGTAGATGGTGGAGCTTTGCTGGTTGGTCGGGCGATTGTGCTTGATGCCGTTGACCCAGGCTGCAGTAAAGGAAGAATTCGGGAAGCTGGTGCCGTCTGCCTTCATCGGGGGCCGGTACGTGGCCCGCGGGTTGTAATACACGCCATTCATGGACCAGGTCCTCGGGTTGGCCGGGTCCGGCTCGAGGGTCGGGTCGATGATCCCGGCGCACAGGTAGGGCCCTGCCCCGCTCGGGTAGTTGTCATTGTTCGATTCGGTCTGCCCGCTGCCCGCACCCCAACCCACGCCGGAATAGGGGCGCTCGTCGGGCATGTGCCGCCAGGTCATCGAGCCCGAATCGTCGAACGTCAAGACCACGTTCGGCGCCACCTTGGCAGTAAGCTCCGGCGGCGTGGTGAGCAGGTCGATGGTGCCTTCGGAGGGCGATGCCGCCTGCACCTGCGGCAGCCCGGCGACCAGGCAGACGGCCGCCGTCGCCAGGGACAGCAGGAAGGACGAGGGAATCCGGTTCATGGCTTAGCTCCTCGGATGGCCTGCCCGCTCAGGGCTCGGTGCCGGTATTGGTGAGGTTGGCGGAAGAAAACACGCTTTCCGTGACACGCTGCACCGCGGCGCTGCCGCCCTGGCTGCGCGCGGTGATGCGGTAGAAGTTGTTGGCGGTCTGGGTTTCCGGGTCGATCGCGCCGGACTGCTGGCCGATGCCGGGCGGCAGATCCGGCCCCATGTCCTCGACCAGGGTGATGGGCTGCGCTGCCAGCGACGCCGTTGCACTGTCGCCGGTGAGGCCGGTCAGCGTATGCGCGTACGGCTCCATGCCGGCCAGTGCCGGCACCCAGCCACGCGAGGTGCGGAAGTTCTGTACGGCGGCCAGCAGCGCGCCGCTGGCCAGCGGGCGGTACAGGCAGCTTCCCGTGACGTTGGACACGCAGGGCGGGAAGGGTTGGCCCTGGGCGACATTGAAGGTGACGTTCCAGAGCCGGGATTCCTCGCCGCGCAGGCCACTCTGGCTGCCCAACATGGCGAGCTGGCTGTTGCGCATGCCGCCGGTCATCTTCTCCTGCAGGATGGAGGTGCCGGTTGCGGTGAGGGCCAGCAACGTGATCAGGATGAGGAAGATGAGCGCGACGAACAGCACGGCGCCACGCTGGCGGCTGGGCGGGATGCAGACGGGACGGTTCATCGTGGCGCCTCTACAGGTTCACGCTGTGATTGGAGATGTAGGCAATGAATTCGCGCCGCGGCTGGTTGCCGGCCTGCAGGCCCGAAGGCAGCAGGTCGGTCTCGCCCTTGGTCACGAGCGTGCCATCGAAGCGGTATGAGCGACTGCTCGCGTCCATCGAGGCGATGTCATCCACGGTGTTGACCAGCAGGTGCGGTTCGATCGCGCGTACCGAGCGCCACAGGCAACCCGGTTCCACATTCAGGCCCGGCGGCGGTGGCGGGCACGCCGTACCCGCCTGCACTTCGCTGGCGGTCATGATGCGCGTGTTGCCGGTGGCGTCCTGCACGGCATAGCGGAACATGAGCTGATCCACGCCGCGCACCAGTTCCTGTTCCACCCCGTTCTCGCGCCGGATCAGCACCGGGATGAGACGCTTGGCGGCACTGCTGTTGCGGCGCGCATCGGGGTTGTCGTCCTCGCGCAGCGCCAGGTAATAGCTGACGGTGACGAAATCGGTGTCGAAATTGAACAGGCGCACATCGTGCAGCCGGCTGCCGCTGCACACGATGCCGGTGGCACCCGGCAGGATGTCGCCCACCGTGAGGGTGTTTCCGGACACCCCGCTGATCGGGATGACGGTCGGATTGATGCAGTCGGAAATCAACGCCCGGCCCGGCTGCATGTTGCCGATCGGATCGTCACCGGACTGGGGATTGAGATTGAAGGTTGTGCCCGCGGCCAGGGGATTGGCGCCGGCCACGCTGCAGGAGCCGATCGCGAGCGGCCAGCCGGTGCCGCGCTGGTAGCGGATGGTCAGCACATCCGAACCCTTGACCCGCTTGCCGGCGGCAACGCCCATGTCCGGGATGCCCGTGGCTGTGGAGAGCGTGGGTGTGCAGGTGGAAGCGCCGCACGAGTAGCCCTGCATGAACCAGCGCGGACTGAGGCCATAAGGGGCCGTGGCATCGTCGGCGCTGGGAAGGCCGGCGCCGTCGATGCTCTTGAAGGTGCTGTCCGGCAGGGCGATGTTCTTGGCGTACACCATCGGCGCGCGCCCGGCCAGCACCGGCACCACGGCGCCGGGTGCGCTGGCGCCGGTATTGTTGCTGCAGTACTGGGCGCCGGTCATGCGCAGATCCTGGGTCATGCGCATGATGGCGAAGCGGCCGTTTTCCTGCAGCCGGGCGAGGCCATCCTGGATCTTGTTGGTGCGGCTGGTGCCGCTGAAGACGGTGAGGATGCCGGCACTGAGCAGCAAGCCGAGCGTCAGCGCGATCATGACTTCCAGCAGGGTGAAACCCCGGTTGGCGGCGGGCGCGCCTGGCGTCTGGAATTTCATGCGATGAAAGGGCCTCATGGCTGGAATACCCATGCGAAGGTCTGGGTGGCTGGCGTGCCGGCCGTCCGGGAAAGATCGGCCTCGGTCCAGTTGATGATGATCGTGCACAGGCCGTTGAAGGGCTGGGTACCCCGATGGGCCGGCGATGCCCCGCTGCCCGCACAGTTGATCGAGGCCGTTGCCGCAGGCAGGAAATCGACCAGCTGCTGGCTCCAGATCTCGGTGTCGCGCGTGACCAGATCGGCCGGCGAACACACATTGGAAGGACAGGTGCCGGCACCGGCGGTGCCGGAATCGTAATCGCCGTTGTAGTCTTCGGCCCAGCCGAGATTGGTGCGGATGCGGTCGGCCATGCCTTCGGCCAGGAACGAAGCCTGCGTGCGCAGGTAGGCGCTGTGATTGGTGCGCACGGACAGCACCATCAGGCTGGCCGCGCCGAGCAGGCCCATGCTGAACACCAGGATGGCGATCAGCACTTCAAGCAGGGTGAAGCCGCGTGCTCTGTTGACCGGTTGCATGCTGCGTATCCTCAATTGCAGGAGCCGGCGGGCGAACCCGTGGTATCGCGCCGCGCTTCCACCGTGCCGCTGGCCGAAACATGGATGCGTCGCGACTGC
>Ga0265293_10005566_pt1 | contig 20914 bp, 17 predicted proteins | sample Munlanlewell138R_FD_192505 | JGI IMG/M metagenome (GOLD analysis project Ga0265293, IMG submission 192505) | Leachate microbial communities from a municipal landfill in Southern Ontario, Canada - Leachate well 138R | ecosystem: Engineered > Solid waste > Landfill > Unclassified | place: Canada... | reverse complement strand
GCCAGCTTCAAGAACTGATAAGGAAACAAGTCCTTCAAACCCGTAAACCCAATAGGCACTATGAACGCAAAACCAAGCAAGGTGGCTACAGGAAATATAAATAATACCCTAAGTTAGCACCATTATCTTCGGGGAGGGACAGGTTTTTTGCTTGCAAAAAACCAGGGTGAGGACTCTTCGGGCTGGAATTTTGAATATGGCTATAAATCAGATTTGAATCGTGATGCACTTCTTTCTTGTGTCTTAATACTTACATCTTAAATCTTACGTCTCAAATCTAATCCCTACCCCAACCTCTTTCTCTTATTTAGATAAGCCAACAAAGCCGTATCAAAATTGGCCTCAGTATCTATTTCTTGGTAGTCAATATCAAACTCGCTACATGCCAGCAAAAATTGCTTGGTATAATCGGCCACTTTCTTTTGATATTCTTCGCGCACCTGATTAGGCATTACTTCAATCTCCGCGCCAGTTTCTATGTCTTCAAATATAAATTTATTGTCTGGGAAAGCTAACTCACGCTCACTTCGTTTCTCTAGCACATTAAATAAAAGCACCTCGTGTTTACGATGGCGTAAATGTTTTAATGCTGAAATTAAAGCACTGTGCTCTTCAACATTTTCAAATAAATCGGTAATAATTACAACTAGGCTACGCTGCTTAAGTCGGTCGGCAACTTCATGTATAACTTTAGCTGAAGAAGTCTTTCTAACCTCAGGTTTTTTCTCGCCTTCCCGTATGAGTTCATGTTCGAGCTCTAAATATATTTGGCGTAAATGGGCATAAGTTCCTTTTGCAGGAATGAAGGAATCTATTTTATCCGAAAAAGAGATTAAACCACACGCATCACGTTGACGATGCATTAAATACATCAGCGAAGCAGCAAAATGAGTTCCATAACGTAATTTTGACCATTCACTAAAATGCTTAAAAAGCATAGAAGAGCTTGTGTCTAATAATACAAAACAACGTAAATTTGTTTCTTCTTCGTACTGCTTTACATAAAACCGTTCCTTTTTGCCGTAAACATTCCAATCTATATGTTTAAAATCATCGCCGGGATGGTAGGGGCGATGTGCTGCAAATTCCACACTAAAGCCGTGGTAAGGACTCTTATGCAATCCAGATATAAATCCTTCTACAATCTTCTTTGCACGAAGCTCTAGCGAGGAAAGTTTAGATAAAATGTCGGGTTTTAAAAGCATAGTGGATGTTACAGGTTCTTAGCCAATGGTGAAAGTTAAAATCGGAAACTATTTAATTAAAGAACGCCGTCAATTCACAGGAAATTCTTAATCAATGGCGATATTAATGTAAATATCATATACGAATAATTGCAGCAAATAGAGGGTTATTATAAGTGATGTGTAGGTTGAAGTTAAAGTGGTGTATTTGCCTAATTGCCATTCCGTTTTATTTAATTACGTCGCAGGTGGTTCGCGCTCAAGAAAATCCGACCGTAACTTTCAGTCCCGAAAAAGGTCTTACCATAACCTCTGCCGATGAGTTTATGTCCCTTAAGCTAGGTACGCTTTTACAACATCAAGTCTTTGCAATTGCACCTTTACAAGGTAATGATCCGTTAGAAGGTAGCTTAATGATTCGGCGAGCTCGCATTCAAATGAATGGGAATATATTCCATAAAAAACTAGGCTATTTACTACTTCTGGGGATGGATAGAGGCAATGTTCGATTATTGAATGCAGAGTATAGATGGCGTCCAAATTCTAATACCAGTATCAATATTGGGCAACTTCGTGCGCCAGCGGGGCGTCAATTTAAACCATATCTAAAAATTTACAGATGGTAGATAGATCCCCAGTTTCACGAGTTCTTGATATTGACTTCGATTTAGGCGTTACTGCCAATACCTATGTTGATATTGGCGAAACAGCAGGCATAATTGTATATGGTGGCATAACACACGGCGATGGTATTAATATCACAAAGCAATCCGGCGGCTTGGCTTATACAGCTAGAGTGGACGTTCTGCCCTTCGGGAAATTCAATAAAAAAGGCGATTATGTTGAAAGTGATCTGTTTCGAGAACCAACCCCAAAGTTATCTATTGGTTTAGCCCATCATTTTAACCACGATGCAGCAGCTAGGTTGGGCGACCCCGCTTGGAAGGGCAATACCGCAAATATTTATAATTATTATGTAGATGGTGTTTTTAAATACGATGGCTTTTCCTTTCTTGCAGAGTATATAAAACGCAATATTACCAACAATGGAATTTTAATTACACCTACAAATAATACAGTATATTCGAAAGTAGTAGGGGGATGGGGATTGTCGGCCCAGATGGGTAAATTTATATCTAAAGAGTTGGAGCCAACGGTAAGAATTAGCTTTTTAAAGCTAGATGATGATATTAGAATTGTGAAAAATGAATTTACTGAACAACAGAAATATGGGGTGGGTTTGAATTATTTTTTTATAGGACACTCCATAAAAATACAGAGCGAAATGAACCTAGTTACAGAGAAATATGCAGCATCAGGTAGCTATTCTTATATAGAGTTCTCAGCTCAATTCAGTCTTGGTTTTTAAACTTTAAAATATGCAGCTATGAAGCTAACAAAAAATCAATGGATAGGGCTAGTATTAGGGGCTCTAGGATTTATACTTCCGTTCTTTTGGGAAATAAATGGGCTTTCGGCAGCGGGCCACATGGGGTTAAGTATATTTTTCTTGGCAGCCGTATTTTGGATGCTAGAACCTGTTCCAATTTATGCAACCTCAATGCTTGTAATATTATTGCAGGTTTTGTTTTTAAGTAGCGAGGGCATTTACCTAAATGATGTTACTGAAGCCTATAGTCCAGATGGATACACGGCATTTATGGGCACATTAGCGAATCCAATTATCATCTTGTTTTTGGGTGGATTTGTGTTAGCTGATGCGGCCGTTAAGTATAATCTAGACCTTAACATAACTCGTATTCTGCTTAAACCTTTTGGGAATCAGCCAAAGTATATTCTTCTTGGCCTTATGAGTGTTACTGCTTTACTTTCGGCATTTATGAGTAATACAGCCACCACTGCAATGATGATGACAGTAATTATTCCCATAATTGCTCGCATGAAACCTACCGATCCGTTAAGAATTGGCTTGGCTTTAAGTGTTCCATTTGCAGCAAATATTGGGGGAATTGCCACACCTATTGGAACTCCACCCAACGCGGTTGTAATTGGTTCATTGGCAAATCAAGGCATCTCCATCCCTTTTGGTAATTGGATGGCACTTGCCGTTCCCTTGGTTTTAATAGCTTTATTGATACTCTGGTTAGTTCTACTGTTTATGTATAAGCCAGAAGCGAAAACCATTGAAATAGACATGACAGGGAAATTCAATTTATCGAAAAAGGCATTATTTCTTTACGCAGTATTTGCATTCACAGTTATACTATGGGTAACAGAAAGTGTACATGGTGTAAATAGTGCTATCATTGCGATGATTCCTGTAGTGTTTCTAACTTTAACTGGGGTTACTTCAAAAGAAGACATTCGGAAATTACCTTGGGAAGTGCTTTGGCTGGTAGCTGGTGGTATTTCGCTAGGTATATCAATGAAAAGTACTGGACTTGCAGAGTGGATTGTTACAAGCATAGATTGGGGTTCTTTCGGAACTATCACCATGATATTAGTTTTTAGTGCTGTAGCAATTGCGATGTCTAACTTTCTATCAAATACTGTTACAGCCACTTTATTGGCACCACTTGCAATAAGTTTAGCTGTTTCTGGGGTTGCAGGCGAAGGATTTAACTTAGTTATTATAAGTTTAGTTATAGGGGTGAGTGCTAGCTTCGCAATGGTGCTGCCCATCTCAACTCCACCTAACGCAATTGCAATTAGCACGGGTTTCATCGAAACTAAACACATGGCAAAACCAGGTATATTAATAGGCATTTTTGGGCTGTTACTAGTTACAATATATGCGCTGTTCTACTGGCCTTTATTAATCGGAAATTGAGAGGAGAATTATGGATAACCAAATTTATATAGTAATAATTGAAGATGAGCTGGAAGTAATGGAGGCTTTACTGGGTGACTTAGAGTTTATTGAGCCAAACTTCCCGCTAGAGGCCGCTAACAATGCAGAAGAGGCAGTTAGTGTAATGGAGCAGATTGAAGCCGATGGGCACAAGGTAGGACTTTTGCTTTGCGATCATGTATTGCCGGGCAAAAATGGAATAGATTTGTTAATAGAGCTTCAAAATCATCCAACATTAAAACATAGCAAAAAAGTGTTGGTGACTGGCCAAGCTGGTTTAGAAGATACTGTGCAAGCAATCAATAAAGCGCACCTAGATTATTATATAGCCAAACCTTGGACTAAAGAAGAACTACAAGAGGTTGTAACTGAGAAATTGACCGACTATGTAATTGAGAATAAACTCAATTTACTGCAATATATGAGTGCATTAAATGCCACTCGCCTAGCAGAAGCACTTAGAGAAAATGGTTTAACTGACACCTAGTACGTATGGAAACGAAATTCACATTACATGATAGAGAATCCATTTTAAAGTTCCTTCAAGACACTATAAATGGATCTGTTGAGCTTCAACAGCATGTCAAGAAATACGAAAAAGGAACGGTAGTTTTCACTCAAGGTCAGAGGCTCAATTATCTGTCTCTTATTTTAAAGGGTAGAGCTAATTTAAGACATGTTAGATACGATGGCTCGTCTTTAGATTTACTGAAATTTGAGCCAGGCCATTTTATGGGACTTCTTGCATTTACTACGGGCAACCCATCTCTTACAACATGTACAGTGGTAGAAGATATTTATGCGTTACGAATTGAACAGAGTGAGTTTGAGCAATATGTAAATGACCATCCAGACTTAAGATCGCCACTGCAGATATTAATGATGATTAATATGTCTGATCGATTCCTCCAAAACCTAAGGTTAGAGTCGCAAATGCACTCGTTAAACCAGCGATTGAAGGCAGAAAGTGAAGAACTAAGGATGGCATACAGACAACTCGAAAGCTCACATCAAAAACTCATTCACCAAGAAAAAATGGCAACGCTTGGGGAACTTGTTGCTGGGTTTGCGCATGAGATAAATAATCCAGCAGCAGCACTAATACGATCTGCTGAAGCCTTGAAAGAAAATTTCCAAGAATTGCCTGAAACTGAGTCAATGGCATTGATGTTTAAAAGTGGTTTAGATGCTGAGCCTATAAGCAGTAGTGAAATACGTGAGCGGATGCTAGAGATACAAAAGCGTTTTCCTTATGTAGAAGACCGTTCTGCAACGCGCAAATTAGCTCAAATGCCCGAACTAGCCCTAGAAGTTATAGACTCAAATAGAAAGAAGATTTCTATAACTCAATTAATACAGCAATTTGAAGCAGGTAAACTCATTCATAATATTCAGCTAGCCAGTGCTAGAATTGCAGGTTTAGTCAAAAGCTTGAAGAGTTATAGTCGCCAAGATAAAAATCAGGCTGAGATGATTGATATCCGTACAGGGATAAAAGACACCATACTTGTACTCACAAATAGGCTCAAATTTTTGGATGTAAATATTGAGCTGAATGAAATACCAGAGACGTGCGCCAGAATGGGAGAGCTAAACCAAGTATGGACGAACATTCTTGTAAATGCCTGCGAGATTTTACCCGATGGCGGGCAGATTTCAATAAAAACTTGGAGCGATGAAAACTCAATCTTCGTTGAAATTGCTGACAATGGCCCTGGAATTCCCCCAGAGGTATTAAGCCGAATTTTTGAACCCAATTATACTACCAAAAATCAGGGTTCCCAGTTTGGTTTAGGATTAGGACTTGCAATCTCCAATCAAATAATTAGAAAACTAGGCGGAAATATTGAAGCGAGTAACAATAAAGTAGCCGGCGCTAAATTCCTTACCTCTATACCTATTGTTAAGTGCTAGTTTTTTAGCATTGAGGTGTGAGCTGTGCGGAATGGGAATGTTTAATTCCACAATTATCGTTTTTGAAACAGGATTATCAGGATTTTCTTGATGTACAGGATTGAGTTTTGGGTTGTTGGCTTTCACAAGAGCGACGCTTGCGACAAAGTTTGGGAATCCCAACTCCAGCGGCATAGGCAGGTACAACTACCGCATGCGTCCCGCTTGTGGTAGTTGGAATATGACAATGGGCGTTGTTAGCTGTCACCAGCGATACGCTTGCGACAGAGACTGGGAATTTGACCAGTTCTAACTCTGTCAGGGTTTGGAACCCTGACAGAGTTGGGTTCTTGATTAATTCGAACGTTCATAACCCATCAATTCCGACCTCCACTTCCCGAGGCTTCGTGATCCTTCTCAAGGATGAGGACTATCCTTGGCAAATTCTAAGATTGTTTGTGGTGGCGGGGATTATCGTTTTTGAAACAGGATTATCAGGATTTTCTTGATGTACAGGATTGAGTTTTGGGTTGTTGGCTTTCACAAGAGCGACGCTTGCGACAAAGTTTGGGAATCCCAACTCCAGCGGCATAGGTAGACTGAATATTAATAGCCCCGTGATTCATCTCGGGGTAAACAGTATTAAAACAGATGTCGGTGGGTAAGATTGTTTTAAAAAAGATGAGTACAAATCCACCGAAATTTCGGTAAGATTAATTTTAGGAACTCATTCTTAGAGATTCCATTATCGTGGATTAATTCATCCTCATTGCAAAGATCCTGCTTGGCAATGCCATTTAGGAAGCCTTTCTGCCCCACCGTCCTCTCCCTGATTTTGTGCGAGCACAAAATCTGTCCCTTCCCCAAGGAGGGACACCTTTCTTGATAGTTTTTATTCATGGACTTTAAATTTACTACCAAACTATTAATAAAATCTACAACCCAAATCTCACTTAAAACCCAAAAAGTGTCTCTCTTTGGAGAGAGACAGAAATCAAGCTAGTCTTGATTTCAGAGAGAGGACTCGTGAGCACGCAAACCGCCAATATTTCCCGTAATGGTCTAGCTTGGTTCACACAAGGGGCACCCCTCCCCAAATCACCCAAACTCGCATTTTGAAAACATTTGGCTTTTGTTCAACTTACGTACTCGCTTCAATGGTTCAACAATAGTTTTAAGTACAATATGACAATGCAAAATTATCAAGCCGATCATGTTATAGTAGGTGCAGGTTTAGCCGGAATGGCAACCGCTATTGAGCTTCTTAATGCAAATCAAAAAGTGCTTATTATTGATAGGGATATTGAAGACAAAATGGGCGGTCTTGCTAAATTATCTTTTGGTGGAATGTTCTTTGTCGATTCCCCCGTGCAGCGCAAAAGAGGTATTAAAGATCATCCCGATATTGCATTAAAGGATTGGCATTCGGTTGCAGATTTTGACCAAACGGATGTGCTTCCTAAACAATGGGCTAAGCTTTTTGTAAATAACACCACCGAACACGTCTATCATTATTTAAAGGATAAAAATATAGATTTTTTCCCTGTAGTTCACTGGGTAGAACGTGGGATGTTTAAAAGAGGAAATACGCTCCCTCGCTTTCACATGGTTTGGGGAACGGGACATGAACTTTCGGAACGAATAAAACATCATTTATTACAACATCCCAAGGCAATTACTCATCTTAAATTAATCTTCAATCATAAAGTAGATCAGATTTTAACTGAAGGTGGAAAAGTAATAGGTGTTTCTGGAGTTGATGAGTCGACTAACAACCCATTTTCGGCAAAAGCGGAAAACACCATTGTTGCAACTGGTGGTTTGGGTGGCGATATAGAGCAAGTAAAAAGAAACTGGCATAGCGATTGGGGAACTCCTCCAGAAAAAATATTAAACGGCGCACATCCCTATGCAGACGGCACCGTCCATTTTGCAGTTGAGAAAGTAAATGGAAAGTTGACAAACTTGGATAAAACCTGGCCTTATGCCGCAGGAATTCACCATCCCCGCCCAACAAAAGAAGGCGACGGATTAAGTTTAGTTCCACCTCGTTCAGCATTGTGGTTGAATTATGAAGGGGAACGCATTGGTCCCATTCCATTAATTACTGCTTTTGATACACGCTTTTTGGTAGATGCAATCTGCAAACAAAAGAAGAAATTTTCGTGGCAGGTTATGAATATGAAAATTCTGAATAAGGAGTTTGGCATCTCTGGCGCCGAATCAAATCCTGCTTTTAGAAACAAAAGCTATTTCCAAGTTGCAAAAACTATACTATTTGGTAATAAAGAGTTGGTGAAAGATATGCTCGATAATTGTCCTGATTTTGTAGTAGCTAATACCTTAGAGGAATTAGTGCAAAAAATGAATGCTTTGGAAGGCAATGACGATGTGAAGCTAGCCAATGTTAGAGATGCCATTTCAAATTATGACGATCAAATTGACCGAGGGCAAAAGTATTTTAATGATGAACAGCTTCGCCGCTTGCAACATCTAAGAAATTACTCGGGCGACAAAGCTCGAAACTGTAAATTCCAAAAAATTAACGATAGCAAGCATCTGCCTTTTGTAGCCATTAGAGAATTTATTTTATCAAGAAAAACCTTAGGTGGAATTAAAACCAACTTAACGGGAGCTGTTATGGATGGGCACGGAAAATCTATCGATGGTTTATATGCTGTAGGCGAAGCAGCTGGATATGGCGGTGGCGGAATTCATGGAAAAGGTGCTTTAGAAGGGACTTTTTTAGCTACCTGTGTTTTAACTGGAAGGATTACTGGAAATCATTTAGCAGGCAAAAAACTTATAAAAAGCGTGTAGAATTATGAGAATGAACGGAGCTCAAATAGCAACTTATGCTCTCGAACAAATTGGCGTTAAATATACTTTCGGAATACCTGGAACTCATACCACCGAGCTGTATGATGCCATGGAAAAGTCTGGCAAGCTAAAGCCTATTTTGGTGGCGCACGAGGGTGGGGGCTCCTTTATGGCAGATGCAATTTCAAGAACTACCGATTCTATTGGTTGCCTCACCGTCGTTCCCGCTGCGGGTTTAACTCATGCACTAAGTGGAATCGGCGAAGCTTATTTAGCCGGAGTTCCCATGTTGGTAATTGCAGGGGGCATCCGTAGAGATACTGGAAAACATTATCAATTGCACCACATAGATATGAAGCCCATAGCCCAAGGGGTTACCAAAGCTCAGTATTTAATCGAAAGTCACGCCCAGATTGCGCCTATTATTTATGAAGCCTATCAAACGGCAATGAGTGGAGAACCAGGTCCTGTTTTTATCGAATTCCCCGCAGAAATTATGATGTTTAGTGCTGAAGTGGATGAAATCCCCAAGTACAATCTCACGCCTGATAAGCCAGAAGCTTCAACTACTAAAATAGATGAAGCCGTAAAATTATTATGCTCAGCCAAACATCCAATGCTGTATTTGGGCTGGGGCGCGAGAGAAGCTCAAGAATATTCTATAAAAATTGCCGAGAAACTAAAAGCTCCTGTTGCACTAACTTTGCAAGGCAAAAGTGTATTCCCAAATAATCACCCATTATTCACGAGCTGTTTTATTGGAGCAAGTGCAAAACCAAGCTGTCAAATGGCTCTAAAAAATCATGATGTAATGCTTGCCGTAGGTTGCCGATTTTCTGAAATAGCTACAGGAAGCTACGGCATCGAAAATCCCAGGGGACTTATTCATGTAGACATCAACAAAGAGGTCTTTGATAAGAATTATACTTCAGAAGTTACTATTGAAGGCGATGCTACGGATGTTTTAAAAGCAATTTGGGAACAGATTAAAGACAAAGATATTCAGAATGCTAATGCCGATGTGGAAATTGAAATAGCGAAATTAAATGCTAAGTATAACAATGAATGGTTGGTTGATAAAAAAACCGATAAAGTGTCCCCAGGTTGGTTTTTTGATGCTCTTAATAAAAAGCTAGATGAAGATGCCTACGTAGTTCTAGATGATGGCAAACACACTTTCTTAGCGGCAGAATTATTAACTACCTATGAACCCAAACACCTAATTTCTCCTACCGATTTTAATTGCATGGGCTATTGCATCCCTGCCACCATTGCAACAAAATTAGCGCATCCAAATAACACCGTGATTGGAATTGTAGGCGATGGTGCCGCACAAATGACGGGCTTAGAATTGGTCACCGCTACTACTTATGATATAGCACCCATCATATTTGTTTTTAATGACGGGGAATTAGGACAGATCGCTCAATTCCAAAAAGTCCCTTTAAAACACAAAACCAGTACCGTTATTGGCAATATGAATTTTGAAGGGCTGGCTATGGCTACCGGATGCGAATATATACGAATCGCTAATGACTTAAATATAGAATCAGAAATAGATAAGGCACTTAAACTTTCCAAAAAAGGAAAAGCCGTTCTAGTAAATGTAATAATAGACTACTCTAAAAAAACCCAGTTCACCAAAGGCGTCCTCAAAACTAATCTTTCACGTTTCCCACTAAGAGAAAAAATCCGTTTCATCACCCGAATGATAAAACGCCATACAGTGGGGTAGATTTAAGTATTTAGATGTAAGATTTAAGTAGTAAGACACAAGAAAAAGGTGCATTCATAACTCAAATCTCGCTTCTAGCCATATTCAAAATCCCAGCCAAACCGTCCTCTCCCTGATTTTCTGCAAGCAGAAAATCTGTCCCTTCCCCTAGGAGGGACAGGTTTCTTGATGGTTTTTGTATTCCTAGATTAGAATTTCGCTTCTAAACTTTTAGTAAAATCTACATCCCAAATCTCACTTAAAACCTAAAAAGTGTCTCTCTTTGGAGAGAGACCGAAATCAAGCTCGCCTTGATTTCAGAGAGAGGACTCGTGAGCGCTCAATTTGTCCACTATTTTAATAATCTCCCGCCTCACACTTTCCATATTCTTGAGTACATCTTCATCAGAAAAACGAATAATAGTAAATCCTATTTGCTCAAGAGCTTTCTGCCTAATTTTATCCTTTTTAAACTGTTCATCATTATCATTAGTAATTCCATCCACCTCAATAATCAGTTTTAATTCTTGGCACATAAAATCAGCGATGTAGTGTAACGCTGGTCGTTGTCTTTTAAATGCATACCCTCCCATTTGTTTCTTGCTAAGGGCATATTTCCATAAACATATTTCAGCTTTAGTTGCATCGTTACGATTAGATTTAGCGAAGCTTCTAAGGTTTTTATTGTAAGCGGAGTTATTAATTGGAGTGCCCATAGCATAGAGTTTTATATGTAAGACTTATGGTAGTTGGTTTCCTTACAAAAATTAATTTACTGCCGCATTCAAAATCCTTAACCCAAACCGTCCTCTCCCTGATTTTCTGCAAGCAGAAAATCTGTCCCTTCCCCTAGGAGGGACAGGTTTCTTGATGGTTTTTGTATTCCTAGATTAGAATTTCGCTTCTAAACTTTTAGTAAAATCTACATCCCAAATCTCACTTAAAACCTAAAAAGTGTCTCTCTTTGTAGAGAGACCGAAATCAAGCTCGCCTTGATTTCAGAGAGAGGACTCGGGAGCCCCCAATTTGTCCAATATTCCTGAATTTGGCATTATCAAATCACTAAACGATGATGAAAATATAGATTGAAGACGGTGTTTAAACCGCGTATCTTATAAGTCTGATCAAATCGGGGCGTGGCGTAGCTCGGTAGCGCGTTCGGCTGGGGGCCGAGAGGTCGCAGGTTCAAATCCTGTCGCCCCGACATTTTGAACCAACTTCTAGTGAAATCTCTATTCTATTTCACACTTGTAGATGTTAGCTAATTCGTTGAAAAAAAATTGAACTAGAATCCGCAGATTTACAAAGGATACGTTCACAGGGCAAGGGGTTGCAACACCTTGTTATGTTGGTTGCGCCATTCTGATGTTAGTACAAACACTTTGAAATGCAATCTATTTTCCTCATTTTAAGTGAGTTAACTCGTGTAATAAAATGAGTATAACTTGAATGGTAGGGGTAAAGTGTTTTGAACTGCTACTTACTTCAACAATGGTACAAAACCTCCAAAGAATGAGCCTGAGTAAATGAAGATAAATAGATTGAAACCCAGAAAAGCACTGAATAAGGCGTTCTTAAAAGTGAAGCCTCATAGAGCTGAAATTGAAAGTTTCAAAACTAATCTCAAACAGTTACTAGATAGGATTAACGAGGCGGAATCGGAAGAATTTCATAAAAATCTAGTTATAGATTTCCTGAAAAAGACGTACTACGATCCCAATCATTATATCAATACAAAAGGACGGAATGATTTAGTAATCCATAACGATAGCCAAGCTAAGAGCTCGGTTGGGGTTATTTTGGAGGCTAAGAAACCGACCAACAGAGCTGAAATGGTGCGGGCTTTTGCCGCTGATGATACGCCTGAGCAAAGGATTGCTAAGCTGAATGTAAAGGCCTTTCAAGAGCTGGTTCTTTATTACCTACGTGAGCGCATCACAAACAAAAATCTGGAAGTAAAGCATCTGGTAATCACCAATATTTATGAGTGGTTTATTTTTGATGCCAATACTTTTGATCGACTTTTCGCTCAAAATAAAGGCCTAGTAAAACAATTTAACGATTTTGAAGCTGGACGTTTAGCGGGCGTTAAAACCGAGTTTTTTTATAGTGAAATTGCGGCGCCATTTATTGCGGAAATCAAAACCGAAATCGAGCTCACCTATTTCAATCTACAAGATTACCAAAAACCGCTGCGCAATGAGGATAAGAAAGACGACACTAAGCTCATTGCGCTGTTTAAATTACTCTCGCCCGAGCATCTTTTAAAACTTCCCTTTGCTAACGACAGCAACACCCTCGACAAACGCTTTTATAGCGAGCTGCTACACATCATCGGGTTAACGGAATCGAAAGAAGGTAGTAAAAAACTGATTGGGCGAAATAAGGAAGACGAGCGGAATACGGGAAGTATTCTGGAAGATGCCATTATACAGCTAGATAGTTTAGATAAAATCGGGCGATTAGATAATCCTAGCCAGTACGGAGATACCCAACAAGAACGGCTCTATAATGTGGCGCTAGAACTTTCTATTACTTGGATGAATAGAATTCTGTTTCTGAAATTGTTAGAAGCGCAACTCTTTACCTATCACAAAGATGATGACTCTTATGCCTTTCTTAATTTCAAGAAAATTAAAAGCTATGATGATTTAAATAGCCTGTTTTTTCAGGTACTGGCTAGGAAATTTGAGGAGAGAAATGCGGATGTAAAACAGCTTTATGAGAAAGTACCTTATCTCAATTCTTCCCTTTTTGAGCCGACCGATATTGAGCATAAAACGCTGCTTATAAGTAATCTTAGAGACGACAAACCCATTCCCATTATCTCATCTACGGTTTTAAGAGACGAGCACGGTAAAAAGAGAACAGGAAGTTTAAACACGCTCGAATATATGTTTGAGTTTTTGGACTCTTACGATTTTAGTAGCGAAGGCTCCGAAAAAATTCAAGAAGAGAATAAAACGCTTATCAATGCCTCGGTACTGGGCTTGATTTTTGAAAAGATAAACGGCTATAAAGATGGTTCCTTTTTCACGCCTGGTTTCATCACCATGTATATGTGCCGCGAAACCATTCGCAAAGCGGTGCTTCAAAAATTCAATGAAACCAAAGGCTGGAAGTGTAAAGATTTTGACGAGCTTTACGATATTATAGAAGACCGCACTGAAGCCAACACCATTATAGATAGCCTTAAAATTTGTGATCCTGCTGTGGGTTCTGGGCACTTTTTGGTTTCGGCGCTGAATGAAATTATTGCCGTTAAAAGCGATCTAAAGGTTCTACAAGATCGTGATGGAAGACGCCTCAAAGAATATCACGCAGAGGTAGTAAACGACGAGTTAATTATTACCGATGAAGAAGGTGAATTGTTTGAATACAATCCCAAAAGTAAAGAGAGTCAACGTATTCAGGAAGCTCTATTCCACGAAAAGCAGACCATTATAGAAAGCTGTTTGTTTGGGGTAGATATAAATCCCAATTCGGTAAAAATATGCCGACTGCGACTGTGGATTGAGTTGCTAAAAAATGCTTACTACAAGAATGAAACCGAGCTAGAAACCCTCCCTAATATTGATATTAATATCAAAACAGGTAATTCGTTGGTGAGTCGTTTTGATTTAGATTCGGATATGAAGAAGGCGCTTAAAAAGAGCAAATGGAGTATTGATAGTTACCGAGTAGCAGTTGATACGTACAGAAATGCCCAAAGCAAAGATGAAAAAAGGGAAATGGAGCGGCTGATTGACGATATTAAATCAGATTTTAGAAGTGAAATTGCTTCCAATGATCCTAAAGTGCTCAGGCTCAAAAAGCGTGGGGACGAGCTTGTTAAACTCACTACTCAAACCAATCTTTTTGGGATGGGGAAAAAGGAGAAAGCAGCGTGGAATAAGAAAACGGAAATGCTCACCAAAGAGATTAAGAAATTAGAAACTGAAATAGAGGAAATAAAAGACAACAAAATTTTCGAAAACGCTTTTGAATGGCGATTTGAATTCCCCGAAGTGCTAAATGATAAAGGCGATTTTGTAGGATTTGATGTGGTGATTGGGAATCCGCCTTACATATCATTATCCAAAATGAAAATAGATTCTGAATATTTTTCAACTGCTGGCTTTGAAACCTATTCAAAAGGAACAGATATATACTCCTTATTTTATGAATTAGGAGGCAAAGTATTAAAGATAAATGGTTTTTTAACTTATATCACTTCCAACTCATGGCTACGTGCTATTTATGGGGAGTTATTAAAAAAGCACTTTATCAAAAACCTCCAACCCATTTCCTTATTAAACATTGAAGACATTCAAATATTTGAAGAAGCTACTGTAGAATCAAATATTATCACTTTACAAAAAAGAAAACTTACAGAGCCTTTCCCAGTTGTAAATTTATCTGATGATTATATTTTAGGAAATTCCTTATCTGAATATTTTAATTTGCACCAATTTGAATTTACTGTACCAGAAACATCCGAATGGTTTATCGGCAATCAGGTTGAAGGAGATTTAAAAATTAAAGTTGAAACGAATTCTAAATTATTGAAGGATTTCAATGTTAGAATTAACTTTGGTATTAAAACAGGTTACAATCGAGCATTTATTATTGACCTAGAAAAGAAGGATGAATTAATACAGCTTGATGCGAAAAACTCAAAGATTATTAAACCAATTTTAAGAGGTAGAGATCTAAAGAAATATAGTTATGAATTTGAAAATGTATATTTGATAAATTCACACAATGGATTAAAAGCTACAGGCTTAGAAAGAATAGATGTAGAAAATGATTACCCCATTGTATATAAGCACTTCCTATCATTTTTACCGAAAGTTAAGAGTAGGTATGACCAAGGAGATCATTGGACAAACCTTAGAAACTGTGCATATTTAAATGATTTTGAAAAACCAAAAATTGTGTGGGGAGAAATATCTGATAAGCCCAAGTTTGCCTATGATGATGATAACTACCATGCAGAAGCAACTACATTTTTAATGACGGGTGAAAAGTTAAAATTTCTTTTAGCTATCCTTAATTCAAAGGTCTCAGAATGGTATTTCAATCTTATTGGCACAACTACTGGGATGGGGACGAACCGTTGGAAAAAGTATAAAATTGAAATGTTGCCAATTAAAGTTCCAACCAAAAATCAAGAAGCTGAATTAGAGAAGTTAGTAGATGACATTATTAAAATTAAAAAACAAAATCCCTCTGCCGACACCACCCAGCTCGAAGCCCAAATCGACCAATTAGTCTATCAGCTTTACGATTTAACAGAAGAAGAAATTGAGATTGTGGAGAATGCGTGATGGAAGGTTTTAACGATATACTAAGTGCGGCTCAATGGAATAAAAGTATTTCCAAAGCAATGAAGCTAAATAATCAGGTTTTAGAGTTGAGTAAACTGCATTGTTATTTGCATAACAGCATTAACGTAAATATAAATCAAATATGTTCGCAATCTGCGAACTTTTTTGTAAGTTAAGCGTGTTATGTAATGAGAATCAACTTAAACAAACAACAAACGATTCAAAACTATGCTCATAAACATGCAGAATCAAAAGCTTCATTCGAAGACTTTATAAACAAAATAAAAGCTGCTGATTGGGATATTCCCGAAGATATGAAAGCAACCTTTGGCAGTGTTGATGCCTTAGGAAAAGGAAGTGAAAGAGTGGTATTCAATATTGGCGGAAATAATCACCGTCTTATATGTAAATATAAGTTTAGGGAAACATATGCAGCTTTATACGTTTGCTGGTTAGGAATACATGCAGAATACACAGCGTTGTGTAAAAAGAATGAGCAGTACACAGCAGAAAACCACAAAGATTTTAGTTAGTCATATTATGGAGAAATTAACATACACCGTTATTAAAACTGAAGAACAATATTTTGATTATTGTAATCTTTTGGAAGAAATCGACTTTAGTGAAAATGCCGTTGAGAGAGAGGATGAAATTGAATTATTAACTCTTCTCATTAAGACTTGGGATGATGAGCATAATGAGATTCCAGAAATGGACCCCGTTCAACTTGTAAAGTCATTAATGAAAGATCATGACTTGATACAAGAAGATATTGTTAAAATAGCTGGGGTTGGGAAGAGTACTATCTCAGGGATTCTTAACTACAAAAGAAGAATGTCTAAAATTGTAATTCGAAATATTGCTAAACATTTCAAAATTCAACAAGAGGCTCTAAATAAGCCATATAGACTTGAAGGGCAAAATTGAACCAATGAATTTGAGAGCCACTTTAGCCCAGTTATGGATGCATAAATGGATGAAGAGGTTAGCTATACTGAACTTATTGAGGGTTTATTAGTAGGACCGTCCAAAACTAAAACCTATTCATCAATAGAAATATGAAAAAACCAAAAGAGCCTCCAATCTCATTTGGTCTTCACTCTTTCAAAGTTACAAGTTTTAAGTTAGATGATAAGGCTAAAATTGATGATGAGAGTAATATGGGTTATAAACTCCAATTCCGTGAAGAAGTAAACAAGGAAGAAGAGACTGTTTCTATATTTTTAAAAATATGGGCTCAAGAAGGTGAAGGTGCGCAAGATGCCATTGCAAATATTGAAACAAGAACTACTTTTCGCGTTTCTGATATAGCCAAAATGATAAAAAAGGAAGAAATTAGGCTTCCGCTTAATCTTGGAACCACACTTTTAAGTATTGCACTTTCAACAACACGAGGGGCTTTAGCAGTAAAAACTGAAGGCCATTTTTTAGAGAATCAACCTTTAGCTGTCATTAATCCACAGTTTATGTATGAAAGATTTTTAGGAGTCAAAAATGAAGCTGATTAATGATGCTAAATAAAATATTGGTTAATAAGACGTTATATTATTTATAAATTTCAATTATCTATGGGTTATAAGAAATTGAGATAGTAGAAAGCGCAATAAAAACAAGATTTATTAAAACATCCATTTTATACAATACCAAAGATACACGTTTCTATAAAATGGTTTGAGTGAAATTAGCTATACTTCCATTGTGAACCAGATGTGGGAAATAATCTCCCTGCGAATGCAAAGTGATGTCCCGGAATCAGGATGTTCGACACCGGTGTAGGGAGCCCGGTGCACATTTGGCACAAAAGAATCGCCGGGGATTCTTTTCTTTATTATGAAATCTGTGGAAAATAACGAAGCGCATGTGAGTGAATCTCGAAGATGTTCTCCAAAAATATTTCTTGCCATAATTTCGGTGGGTGTACATGCATTTTTTATAAAACGATCCTGCCCACCGACATCTGTTATATTGCAATTTACCCCAAGATAAATCTCGGGGCTATTAATATTCAACCTGCCTGCCTATGCCGCAGGCAGGCTCCTCTGGAGTTGGATGTGAATATGCAACGGTAAAACCATAAGCTGAGCACACTCAAAATTCTACCGAAGAGTCCTCACCCTGGTTTTCCGCAGGCGGAAAACCTGTCCCTCCCCAAGGAGGAACAGATCTAAACCATTGTTTTTATTTTTGATGGGGCTGGGATAATTTTAAAGTTTGGGTATCAAGATTTGGCTACCGAGCTATTTGCAGAGTCTGTGGCAAAGTGTCTCTCTTTGGAGAGAGACCGAAATTAAGCTCGCTTAATTTCAGAGAGAGGACTCGTGGGTGGCCAAGTTGCCCATAATCATCGTTTCTGAACTGTAATTTATTTGATTCACTTCATTTGTGTGATGGGATTTGGATCGTTATCTAGACTTATTCCTAATCCCAAATGCTAAGCACAGGTCCTAAAACCAGTGGCAATTAATGTATTGTATAGTTTTGAGTTGTAAGCTTTGAGAAATGTGGAAATCCTGATAATTGTTCATTGACCCACTGCCCCGAAGAGTCCTCACCCTGGTTTTCCGCAGGCGGAAAACCTGTCCCTCCCCAAGGAGGGACAGGTCTAAACCATTGTTTTTATATTTGATATGATTGGATACATTTGGAATGTATTTATTAAGATTTGGTTTCTCGGCGTTTAATAAATCGTGGATTTAAAATTGACTTATTGGCTTTTAGTAAAATCTATGGCAAAAGTGTCTCTCTTTGGAGAGAGACCGAAATTAAGCTCGCTTAATTTCAGAGAGAGGACTCGTGGGTGCCCAAATTGCCCATAATTTCAGAAATTGACCGCATCAAATCACCAAAATCCTCCGCCCAAAGCTGAATTGTTTTATACTATTGTCTGCAAGGCAATGCCCATTATCAGAACGAGTGCCTGTCCCAATAATTGGGATTCATTCGCCTCTTTTTATTGTACCCAAAAACCCATACTAATACATTTCACCCCAAATATTCAATCCCTTTAACTGCGGCTAGTTCTTTTAGATAATTTTTCAGGTTAACAACTTGTTTTTTGGTGTGGAAGGGTAAAGGGATTTTATCTGATGACCCGATGTTATTTTTATAATGAATGATATTTCTGTCTATTCGAACGGATTTTATATTATCCCATTTAATTTCCCTGTGATCTCCCCAATGTGCTTTGTAATTATGGACATTTATCCCCCCTTCATCGATGATTAAATACTTCTTTTTTGCCTTGTCTGGAAAGAAAAAGAACACAAAACCAAGCGCTATTCCTGTGAGAGCTGACATCCAATTAATTCCAATCCCATTTTTATAATTAATAATATTTACACCTATTATAAATCCCATTGCTAGAGGTCCAATAAAACGAATTGCCTTCATATAGGGAGTATTTACATCTACTCTAAATTCGAATTTTTCCATGATACTTGATTTAATATTATTGGAAATATGGGTGAGAATATTTTTGCTTCGATATATACAATACTGTAATCTAATTTAATTCATTCTTTTATACAACTGTTAATATTAGAGTAACGGTTAGTTATTAGATGTTTATTTCTGTCATCTAAACACATTATCCCCAACTATTATTAATTCTTGGAACTTTTATTTCTAAAACTAATACATAGTTCTTTTCAAGAGTTTCATAAAGTATTTATCAATGATTGCACTGCGTTTATGCACTAATTATAATTTTAAAAAAAAGATTTGATTCAGACTGGGGGTACCCCTCAGGTTCATGTGTATTACCTATGAATCTCGGAAACACCTAATTCATCTTCATTAAATAGCCTATATGGTTAGGAGATAAATTAGAAAAGAATATTGGTTAAGAGACATCAGGTTTTGAGAGTCCTGGTTAAGAGAGCCAATTAGAAAGAGAGAACGGTTAAGAGAGAGCAATAAATACCCTTTGGCAGTTACCTCCTGTCATTGGGTATTTTTTTTGTATGTCGAACTTCTAATCTTATTTACAGCACTGCACATTTTCTGGTTATAGTGCTTATTTTTGGAACATATCGCTGCGAGTTGAGATATATACTACACAACGATTATTCTATAAATATGTATGTAATTCAATATCATCGGCAGCTAGAGCGTATTCGAGAAATGGTGACTTTGCGAAAGAATGAAGAGACACTCGAGGCTTTCTACCACGACCCAAAAACTGGACAACTATGGAAGAGTTTTTTCCCAAACCGAACGGCTACCTATAGCGGTCCAAAATTATTACGCCCAGAACCCTTACCCGATAAAATAGAATCACAACTTGAACTCTGCTTAAATTCTGATTCTGATTCAGATAAAGATGCCATTGGTTTAGCTATTGAATATGCCTCAAAACCTGAATACTGGAACGAAATTATTACCATTCTTGAAGCTAATCGGAAACAGTATTCTAGGGCTAGTTTGTTAGTGTTTCTCAATCATTTAGGCGTGCTCACTCTCAAGCAAACTCATCAATATGTAAAAAACCTTGCACACAGCCCATCTGTTTCGGAAGAGGATTTAAAAAAGCTTCGTAAAAGAGCTCAATGGCTGCGTTTTAAAAAGTATTTCAGTTTTTAGCAGTATTTATAGATTTGCATTTATTTACATTAATTAGAATTTCTTAACATTAAGATTTTCTAATATATGGTCGATAAGAGTTTTAAACCCTACTCGCCATGAAAAGCTTAAATACATACCTATCTATTTTTATACTGCTTGCAGCATTTAGCAGTACACAAGTAAGCGCACAAGCCACAGCAGTAATGGAAGTTAAAGTAACTGTAATTAGTGGCGCAAGCTTAACCCAACAAAACGAACTCAACCTACTTTTACAAACTAGCGGCAGTTCCACTTCAATAAATGACAATCTATTTGAACTAACTACCGCTAAACACACCGAGGTAAATTTTAACCTACCAGAGTCTGTACAAGTTACCAATGAGTTTGGCGAAACTGCAACTATCATCACAAATTGTAGTTCTATTCAAAATAAAGATTTAGGCACTCATACTATTGGAATGGAAAGTTCCCTCGCCGATACCCAGCCAATTAGTAATGGTGCTAACTTAGGGTATTATTTATATTTCCTGTAGCCACCTTGCTTGGTTTTGCGTTCATAGTGCCTATTGGGTTTACGGGTTTGAAGGACTTGTTTCCTTATCAGTTCTTGAAGCTGGCT
>Ga0265293_10005565_pt1 | contig 20922 bp, 41 predicted proteins | sample Munlanlewell138R_FD_192505 | JGI IMG/M metagenome (GOLD analysis project Ga0265293, IMG submission 192505) | Leachate microbial communities from a municipal landfill in Southern Ontario, Canada - Leachate well 138R | ecosystem: Engineered > Solid waste > Landfill > Unclassified | place: Canada... | reverse complement strand
GTTCGCATTACCCTGTTCAGGGACTCCGGGGAAGGACCCGTCACCGGCCACCAAGTACGCAGGCGAGGCGGGGGCGCTTACTGAATGCGAGGCCTCGACTGCGAGCGCGCTGATCTTCACATCCGGGGAGACGGGGCGATGTGAGGCGGTCATTGCCCGGGGTGCTCCCGTTGCCAGTCGTCGCGGCAGGCCGCATCGCACCAGCGACGGCCCTCATCGAGAGGCATGTCGCAGTGCAGGCAACTGCCTTGTGCAGCTGGGCCGGAGGGTGCGCGGCGCGCGGCGTTGATGGCGCGGGCGGTGTCGGTTTGTTCTCGCTCTTGAGCGATGTCGATCTGGTCAGCCATGGGTGCCTCAGCGAAGGGCGCGGGCGAACTCGCGCGCGATGATTCCGGACAGGTCGATGCTTCGCGCGACCTGTTCGAGGTCGATTCGTTTTCGGTATCGGGTGGATCGGACGAAGAGGAAGACGGGCGCGATGTCGACGCCGTGCGTGCCGCGCCGGCTCCAGATGCCTGCAGGCAGATGCTGATAGCGACCCGACTTCCAGGTGTTACGTCCGGTGACCTCGCCCCGACCACGGCTGATGAAGTACTCGACGCCGTTGATCTTCAGGAAGCCGGCCTTGGTGCGCTGCTTCTTCGCACGCCGTGCCTTGCTGCGGTCTGTGGCATTGGCCTTGTAGCCCTGCTCACCGAACGCGCCGAAGTAGCTGATGAGCTGGATAATCAAGCCAGGGCTGACGTTGCCGTATGCGTTGAGCTTGGCGTCGCCCCCGGGCACGATGTGCCAGCCGCGGGGCAGCACACCGATGCGGTTCAGCGCCCGCTCGAAGCCGCTGAACTGGGGGTTGGCGCCGGTGAACTGGTGCCCGATGGTGTCTTCACGCGACAGGCCCGACTTGTTCACGTCGCTGTTGAGGCGCACGCGGGCAAGGAAGGGCGAGCCTGTCGGCCCGAAGCCTGGCGTGGGTCGGCCGAAGCCGGGCTGGCCGACTGCGGGATTCACGGTGCCGCCCTGCCCTGCGCGATCGATGACGAAGCCGCGAAGCGTGTAGGGGGTCGGGCGATCGAACCGCGAGGCCATCTCCGCCTGCAGCGCCTTGCGGTAGGCGAAAGCCGCGTTGTTCAGCGCGCGCGTTGCCGCCGCAGGGACTTGCTTTCGCTGCAGGTCGGTAAGCAGCGAATCGACCTCGCGTAGGTCGAACTGGACGTCGACGCCGATCACGCGACACGCCTCGCTGTCTGCAGGCGCTGCAGCGTTGCGATGGCTGTGGCCAGCTGCGCGCTGGTGGTTTCGATGATCGAAGTGACGCGGTCGACCTCTTCATCGCGCGTCACCGGGCGGACTTCGTAACCGACATCAGCGCCGATGAACTGGAACGCGGCGTGGAAGCCCACATCGCGCGCGGCGCGCAGGATGAATAGCACCTGCGACAGCTCGAGCTTTTCCGACCGGCCGGCGTTCAGGCAGTCCTGAAGCAGACGGGCCGCCGCGTCCGGCGTCTTGTCCGGCCAGAGCATCGGCCCGACCTTCTTCGGGCCACCGATAGCCCGGACAGCCTCGCGCAGAGCGTCTTCTGGGCCTTCGAAGAACGGCATTTCAGTCTGCATTCCGACGCCTTCCGAAAATGTCGGAACGTGTCGGAAAGACCCGCTCCGGGCAAAAAAATAGACTGGTCGCCATGGACATCACCGCAATCAAACAGGAACGCAGCACCCGCCCCGATACGACCGGGACGGGCACCGCGCAGCGCATGACCGCTTGGGGAATACCGCCCGAAGGCGGCGGCGAGGAGGACGGGTTTGCGAACGCCGTACCAAGGAAAAGGGCGAGCCCACACATGCCGGTAGAATCGAAGTCCCACCAACAACCCCACCAAACAAGGAGGGCTCATGAACAGATTTCGCGAAGCGGAAGAGGAATTCGACATCGCACTTCAGATGGCGATGAGCCAGGCCGACACGACGAACGAACACATCGCGAGAGGGCTTCTGATCCTTACCGATGCGATCAGGGCAAAGCTGACCAACATGGAATCTCATATCCGCTCCGTCGAATCGAAGATCAGATAGCACTGCGGGCACGCCTGAACCCGAGACGAATGGCGTCGCCAGCGGCCTCACCAAGTTCGCGAATGCGCTTCGGTGTAACGCTGGCGGCTTCATCGCAGCCGCCCATGCCGGCGACGACTATTCGGCCGATCACTTCGACCGATTCGCGGAGAAATATCTTCGCTATCTCGGATTCAGGTTGCTGCTCGTCGCTGAGCGCCGGCAATGAAACGCCTGCCTCCGCCAACAGCACCTGTGCCTTAGCCAAGGCCAGCAGTTTTCGTTGTACGGCGATGGAATCGGTATCGCTCACTTGGACTTCTCCTTATTCACTGCGAAGGAACAGCTTGCGCGACGCCCAGGCGTCTTGCCTCGCTTTCTTGTGGATGGGAATCAGCCTGAAGACGCGGTCAGCGCTTGCTGCGCCCGGCCGGCGTCGGGCTGCAGGCCTGACTCTGACCGGCGAGCTACGCACGGACGGAAAGACGAATCCCACAGAACCGGAATCACTCATGGACATCACCTCGCTCACTGCTGAAGAAATCGACGACCTGATCGCCCGACTTGCCCGGCGGCGGGCCGAGGTCATGCCGCGCGTTGTGCTCTCCGCCCGTGATCTGGGCGACGCGCCGCTCAACCTGTGCGCTAACCCGACCGTCGGACTGATGCGCACCGATGAAGGGCACCTGGGTTTGCTGCTGCGGCATGACGGCCTCGGGTGGATCGCCTATGAGTTCAGCGATCACAAGGCCCACTGGCTTGGCAACGAGCTGCTGCGCGCTGCCAGGGTAGAAGGACCAGTCGCCGACTCCGAGCCCGCGAAACGTGGTGACACGAAGCACTGACATGTCAGGCCGCCTGTTCGTTGGGGGTGTCGGACTGGCTCGCGCCATTGGTGGAACGCGAACCGCGCAGGAAAGCCCAGTAATCGAGCTTGTCGGGGCGCAGTTCTTCGCACGTCACCGCCCCCGCCGTCGCCTTCTCGATGTCGGAGCATCGCTCCACCGGTGTCGGCCGGCGTTTATGGCGCCACTGGCTCAGCAGAGCATCGGGCACATTCAAGCGGCGCGCGAGTTCGGTAGCCTTCCGCCCGTCACTGGAGAGGTATTCATCGAGAGTCATGCCTATTACGTTAGCGCTGCGCTAACGCGCAGTCAAGCGCTCCGCGAATCGCTTGAGTTAGCGCCTTGCTATCCAATGGCGTGATGGAAACCATTGAAGAAATTCGCCGGAAGCGATTGCACCTGCTGAAGTCCGAACTCGGCAGTGTGGCGGCGCTTGCCGCATGCATTGAGCGAAGCAGCTCGCAGGTCAGTCAATGGCTGAATGCGTCTTCCGACTCCAAGACAGGAAAGCCGAGGACCATCAACAGCGATTCGGCTCGCTACATCGAGAAGAAAGTGGGGAAGGCCAGCGGGTGGATGGATCAGCCTTTCCCGGTCAGCGATGTAACACCTTCGGCGTATTCCAAAGCCATACCTATGGCCGTAGAATCAAATGTTGCCAGCTTCACTGCATGGCCTTTCACCCGCATTGATGCTGATCGCTTCTTCGCGCTCCCGAAGGAAGAGCGAGATGTCATTGAAGGTATGGTGATTCACGCCATACAAGACGCCGAGACGCGCACCAGAAAACGGTCCGCGTCCAACGGCCGCTGAGTTCCGCGAAAATCTATCTCTGGCCGGCGGAGACCTGAACTCCGCTACTGCGGCACATCTTTAGCCCCGCTGAGAGGGCCACCTCTCGACTGAGACGAACTCCATGAGGCAGCCACCGCTACTGCCTCGCGCGGGCTGAGTCCAGTAACCGCGCTCCGCTCCTTTCCCAATCCCCGCGCGACATCCTCGACTCGCAGGTAGTCGATGAGCAATCTCAGTTCGTCCGGCGCCAGCCCAGCAAAGCCGCTTCCGTGCGCGGCAATTTGGGACAGCGGATCGTCGCTCATGACGACATCACCGTCACCCCCACTCAAGCCGAAACCCAAGCAAACACACACAACGACGGCCGCCAAAACCCGCTTCCCGTAACAAAAATCCACGTTTCATCCCTCAAGTTCAGCCAAGCAGCATAGCCGGACAGATACAGGCAAAACCACGGCATGTACTCCTTTCGACATAGGCCAAATGGATGACCATCGGATATTAGCGATTCGCTATTGACTTAATGTTAGCGCCTCGCTAATGTTAAGCCAACACCTCAGCACGGAGGACGCGATGACCGACCTGACCGCCACGAACGATGAGTTGCGCGCCGCCTTTCAGGACAGCGGCTTGTGGCGGGAGGGCTGGACCTTCGAGCGGGCGCAGGCCTGCCCGCTGGTGTGGCAGTCGCTGCAGAACATGGTGCGCGCCAGGCGGCGGAATGCCGAGCGCGCAGGCAAACCGATGCCGGCGCAGATGGCGCTGATCTGACGGGGGAGGAAACGATGGATATCGCACTGCGGCGGCTGCTTCGCCGGCTCGACGACCAGTTGCTCGAACACCTGCGGGCGCACTGCGCCGAGCAGGCGGCGCGCATCGATGAGCTGGAAGCAGAGAACGAGCGACTGGCCCGCGACGCATGGGACGCGGACCAGCGCGCCCAGATGTGGATGGACATGAACCACCTGCTCAATGAAGCCGAGCACCCGCCCGGCCACGTGGGCATCACCACCGACGGCAGCATCGTGCTGCTGCCGGCCGAACCGGAAAGGGCGCGCGCATGAACCGGCTCGAAGCCCAGCGCACGACGAACCGGCAGGCCGTGCTGGAGCACATCCGCGCGGCTGCCAACGGCCTCAATGCGAACGAACTGGCGGCCCTCACCGGGCTGTCGCAGCGCGGCGTCATCACACTCTGCATCGAACTCAGCGAAGGGCGCTTGGTGAAATCGGCGCGCAGCAGCGAGCCGAAGCGCCGCGGCGGCGGCCTTGTGTGGCACGCGCTGAACCCGGCTGCTTATGTGGCGTCGCGCACCGCCTTTCCCTTCCGCCCGCTGCGCACGCAGCGCCCGACCATCGTGCCGGTCCGCTGCGGCGGCCGGCTGGCGCCCGACATCGGCACCGATGCCCGGCTGAGCTTCGGTGCTTTCACACCCAACCCGTACCACCCGATTAAGGAGGACTTCGCATGGTGATCAACACCCTGCGCGCGGTCTGGCTGCGCTACACGATCAGCCGGCAAGAGGCGCGCCGCGACGATGCGGTATGCGAAGCGCGCCACCACCGCCAGCGCGCCCGCGATGCGGCGGCCAAGCGCCGCGACGCACAGACCCATATCGACGACGCCGAACGCGAACTGGCGGGCATCGAGCGCCGCGCGACGGTGCGCCGCATCGAGAGGGCTCGGCCATGCTGAACGCGCTTTTCGACCCCTTGGGTTTCAACCTCTTCCAGACGCTGGTGCTGTTTCTGTTTGCGCTCGCCATCGGCTGGGTGATCGGCGCCGCATGGGCCGGCGATCGCCGCGAGGAAACCGACCTGCACTTCGCCGGCCGCGACCTGCAGGACGAGGCGCGCCGGGGCCTGATCGAACGCAGGCGCCAGCCGCGCCCGCCGCAAGGGCGGCAGACGAACATCGCCAGCCGCTCAGTCGCCCGCGAACCGAACCGGGAATGGATGCGATGAGCGCCGGCATCGACCGGCAGCGATTCAGCGCGGCCCTGCTCGCCACTGTGGGCGGCGAGCCCTGCACCGACCTCGACGGCGAGCGCCCCGGCGTGTGGCTGCCCGCTGTCGCATGGCAAGCCCTGTCGGACATCGTCATGGCGCAGAACGCCATCGACGTGTCCGCCGCACTGAAGAACTGAGGCGCAGCCCATGAGCATCGAGCACCTACCCAAGCCGGCCAACGTGCTGCCGCTGGACATCGCGATCGCGTTGCGCATGGCCGTCGCGCACCGCTTCGACGCGGCCGGCGCGTGGAAGAAACCCGAGGCCAACGAGCGGGCGAGCATCGAGCGCATCGACAAGATCGTCGCCCAGGCGCGGAAGCGCTACCCGGAAGGGTTTCGCAGCGACTGAACCGAATCCATGAGAGGGGGCGAGGCGGTGCAACAACAGGAGAAAGAAATGCTGAAGAGCAAGTTCTGCGATGGGAAGAGCCGCGAAGAACGAATGCCGGGCTGGCCGATGGACGGCGTTCCGGTGAAGCGGCAGGCAGGAATGATTTACTGGTACTCGTGGGGGGCGCACACCTTCGACATTCGGGTGATGCGGCAGGCCCTTGGACTGCCGGAAGAACACCCAGCTGATAAGTGGTTCATGGCCGAGAAACCAGACGCCTGCGGTTCGTTTTCGGCGGTGATGTCTCAGCTGCAAGAAGCGCTTGGCGACCGGAGCTTTCACGACGCAATGGCTGAGCACGATCGGCTGATGGATCCCGATTCGGACGCGCCGTCTTGACTCATGAGCGCGGACACCCTCACCACGGCCGCCTGGCTTTTCGCCAGCACCTACGTGCTGGTGTTCGCGCTTGGCCTGCAGAGCCTGAACGTCAATGGCGGCCACTACCGGGCCGCCTTCATCACCTCGCTCGGCATCGGCGCCAGCAACCTGGTGCTGTTCAAGATGGCGCCCGACGCCAGCGGCCTTGAAATCATCGCGTACCTCGCTGGCGGCCCGCTGGGCATCGTCAGCGCGATGCGCGCGCACCCGTACATCGTGCGGCTGTATCGCCGCGGGAGAACATCATGAGCATGACTGTGACGCCAGCCGGGAGGGCACCTCGCACCGAGGAAATCGCCACCCCGACGGCCCCCGATCTGCTGCAGGCCGCAGCGCGCCACATGAGCGACCGCGCAGCGACTTACGACGCACCCCAGGGCGAACGCAGCATGGCCAGGACGGTGACCGCCTTCAACGCGCTGACCGGCCAGCACATCAGCGAGGCCGAAGGCTGGCTGCTGCTGCAGCTGCTCAAGGACGCGCGCCAGTGGCAGCGACCGGACTACCACGCCGACAGCGCGGAGGACTGCATCGCCTACGCGGCGCTGAAGGCCGAAGCGCTGGCACGGGGGGGCTGACATGGCGTACCCACTGAGCCCCGCCCTCACCGCAGCCCGCGAACGCCTGCAGCGCGGCGAGCGCCTGAGCGCGCGCGATGTGTGGGCGGCAGACCCGTGCATCCACCGGTCCGCCGCGCACCTCACGCTGACGCGCTGGCACGCGCAACACTTGACGCATATCGTCGAGTGGCGGCGCTATGCCAGCAACGGCATGCCGGCGCCGGTCTACGCCTGGGGTGAGGGCAAAGACGCACCGCGCCCGAAGCCGATCAGCAAGGTCGAGAGCATCCGCCGCTGGCGCGCCGCTCACCCCGACCTGTTCGCGGCCCAGCTGAACCGCATGAAGGCGCGCCGGCTGGCAGCACGCCCGCCGCGCCTTGACCCGCTGATGTCGGCGCTGCTGGGAGTACGGGCATGACCACCGAGACGATCACCTGGGTCACGGACGGCAGCTTGCCGGACGCGGACATTACCGTGCTGGCCGAGATCGAGAGCGCGGACTGCACTGAGGTGTGGCCGGCGTACTACGACGGCGAGACGTGGGTAGATGCCACCGGCTGGCCGATGCGCTCGCGCGTCATCGCTTGGGCAGACATGCCCGCCGGATCGAGGGCCGCACGATGAGAAAGCGCGGCGCCCGCATCAATCACCGTGCCGCGCAGCCGCCCGGCATCGTGTGCATCAGCCTCGACCAGAACTACGAGACGCGCCTGCGCATGAGCGTGAGCGCCTTCCGTGGCGGCTTCGCGGGCAAAGACCATTTCCTCGACCTGTGCGACACGCACGACCTGCTGGCGCTGGCCAACAGCATGGCCACGCGCCCGGTCGCAGGCGTGGTTGAGGTGTGCAAGGCGGCCGAGATCGCCATCCTGAACATCCACGACCGCGAACTGCGCACCGGCAAGTGGGGCGTCAGCGGCGACGAGTCCGCCGCCCTGGTACTGCTGGCCGACACGGCGATCCGCTTCTGGTCGGCGCAGTCCGGCGAACTGTTCCGGGTGGCGTATCAGCAGATGGTGCAGATGCGGCGCGAGGAGCGGGCGCGGCAGCAGAGGGAGAAGGCAGCATGAGCAACGCACTGAGCGACTTCGTCACATGGGCCGAACACCGAGCCCCCGATGTACCGCCATCGCCGCGCACAGCGCACATGGCGCGGGCGGGCACCGGCATCACGCAGACGCTGCTCGACATGATCGATGCACAGCAGCCCGTTACGACGGCGCAGTTGAGCGAACAGACTGGAATCGGAACCAAGATCGTTTGGGGCCTGATGAAGAACCACCTCAAGAGCGGCCGAGTGAAGCACGACATCAGTCACGGCTGGACCGGACATCAACCCGCTGAGCATAAAGAATGAGCGGCAGACGCTGGACGGACAGCGAGCGCGACCAACTGCGCACCGCGTACCCGACGACCGACTGCCGCGATATCGCGCTGCTACTCGGCCGAACGGAGTGCTCCGTGTATTCCCAGGCAAACCTTATGGGTCTGCGAAAAGAGGAAGGCCATGCCGCCAAAGCTGGGCGTATAGGCGCGCAGCACCCTAGCGCCATCGCCACGCGCTTCAGGCCCGGCATCAAGTCCTGGAACGCCGGCAAGCACTACCAGCCCGGCGGACGTAGCACGGAAACACGCTTCAAGCCGGGAAACAGAAGCGGCCGCGCCATCGACCTGCACAAGCCGATCGGCACTGAGCGGGTCAGCAAGGACGGCTATCTCGAACGCAAGATCAATGACGACATGCCGCTGCACAAGCGCTGGCGCGCCGTGCATCTGATCGAGTGGGAAGCCTTGAATGGCCCGCTGCCAGCCGGCCACGCCCTCACCTTTCGCGACGGCAACAAACGCAATACCTCGCTCGAAAACCTCCAGCTGGTCAGCCGCGCCGACCTGATGCGCCGAAACACCCGCCACAACCTGCCGCCGGAGCTCAATGAGCTGATCGGCCTGCGCGCCGCGCTGGTGCGAAAGATCAACAACCGCACGAAGGAAGCCGAATGAACGACATCACCGAACTGCGCGGAATCTTGTTCGATGCGCTGCGCGGACTGAACGACAAGGCGAAACCCCTTGACCTGGACCGTGCCCGAGCCACTGCCGACATCGCGCAGACCATCATCAACAGCGCCCGGGTCGAGGTCGAGTTCATCAAGGCGGCCGGCGGCAAGGGGAGCGGGTTCATACCGTTGTCCGGCACGCCGGCTCCAGGTGCCGGGCGGACGCCGTTTCAAAACGCGATCGGCAATGTGACCGGTGGGAACGACAAGTGAGCACCCTCACCGAATCCCAGATGCACGACCTCGCCGGCCGGCTGACGCGGCTGCGGGCGATTGACGCCGAGATCTGCACGCAGCTCGACGAGCTGATCGGCGCACGCATCCGCCTGCAGGACGCCCGCAACCGCTACCACCGATTGCACGCCGAGACCGTCGCGCAGTACGGCCAAAGCAACACGCCGCCGCTGCTGCCGGAAGTGCATGGGCCGCGGCCTGGGCGAAACACGAAGGAGAAGCAGGGATGACCGACTACATGAAGGAAGCGGAGCGGCTGCTGGAGCAATACGACGACGCCTGCCTGGGCATTATCGGCATGTCAGAAGAACAGGCCCGCGCCGACCTGCTCGCGCACATCCAGCGCGGAGTTCCGGAGGGATATGTCGCCGTTCCCCGCTTTCTGGCTGAGAACCACCGGAATCTGACGGACGTCCCGCGATACCAGCGAATTCTGGATGACTGCCTTGCCGCCGCGCCCGATCAATTTCGTGACGCCGCGAAGATGGCCCCGGTGCATTGCACGCCGACAGAGCACGACGGCCGGATCGTCTATGAGCACACATCAGAGCCGATCCCCAATGCAGATGGATTCGTGCTCTACCCCCCCGTGTCAGACCAATTTCGTGCCGCCGCGAAGATGATGGCCGTCCAACCTGCGTGCATGAATTGCAGTGGTCACGGAATGGTCGGCGGCCTGCTGCCTAGTGGCGGGGGATATCAGGCCGACCCGGCAGAGGTGCCGATGCCGAAGCCCGTAGCGTATGGCTTCGGCAACACAGCGATAACCGGCCACACAAACAGATTGATGATGGTGCGAATCGATATTCCCGGCGGCGATCAGTACGCAGGAGCTTTCTGGCTGCCGCTCGTGCTGGCTGACGAGGCGCACACCTACGGCGTCGCCTGCCGTGCTGCTGGTGAGGCTGCGGGATACGTGCGGGGGCTTCGGGACGCGGTGCGGGATGCGGCTCCATTGGTTCAAAACGGGGAGGTGTTGGTAACGGTAACAGGTCTCACAGGAAGCGGGAAAAGCGCAATCGCTGGCGAAATTGAAATCATGTGCCGGGCACTTGGCCTTGAGGTCGAGTGGGGTGAGGGCGCTGCAGAGAAGCATTTGACGCATGCCGACTGGACCAATGCGCTAGAAATGTACCGGCCGCGCGTCAGAATCGTTGAGGCGAACATATCCCGAACAGACGCCGCCCTCGCCAAGTGGAAGGAATCGAAATGACCGACTACATGAAGGAAGCGGAGCGGCTGCTGAACGATTTTGCGCTTTTGGTGCAGATGAACGTGGCTGGTCTGGCATCGATGGCGCAGCTTGCAGAAACCCGCGCCGCCCTACTCGCCCACATCGAGCGCGGGCGGGTGCATTTCTTGGCTGAATCTGCGCGGTACAAGGTCAGCGGCAATGCGCTTCGAGGGCTTCCTTCCGAACTGAATGGCCGATGGGTGGCCCTGGTCGCAGCCGATGATGACTGCCATATGAAGTTCGACGCCGCTCCAGCAGCGCCTGACGGTCGCGAAGATGAGCAAGCCGCTTTTGAAAAATGGCTTGACCGCACATGCCCGTCTGGCGACGTCGAAGCTGTTCAGCGGCAGTGGGAGGCTAGTTCTGACTATGCCGAGCTCATAGGCGCCGCTCCCGCAGCGCCCGACCATTCAGCGACCGTGCCGGCATCGCCCGACGATCGGGCGGTATATGACCGCATCGCTGCACAGTATTTCGCTGACACCGTGCCGGCAGAGGTGCCGATGCCGGAGCCAGTCATACAGAACTTCCCGAGTGGTAAATGGAGCTACCACCCCGACCAAATGCGCGACTACGGCGACGCCCGCGAAGCTGCGGGATACGCGGCAGGGCTGGCGGCAGTTGGCTGGCGGGATGTCGCAGACGAACTACCGAAAGAGGCGCAAGAGGTGCTGTTTGTTCGTAACGGGAAAACCGTTCACGGTGCGTGGATCGGCGGGATTTTTTGGCACAACAATCAAAAGATGGCGGCCGCGAAGTGGATGCCGTTACCCGCGCCACCAGCCATCGCAGCCCTGCGCGGGGAGGTGAGGCCGTGAACTATGAATCGTGGAGGATCAGTTACCAAAGCAGCGAACAAGCAGCGCGGGCAGTATTCAACGAAATCGCCGCCCTGCGCGCCGACCTCGCCGCCAGTCAGGCGGAGTGCGAGCGGCTGCGGGCTGATGCGGAGCGGTATCGGTGGCTTGCGTCAGACATTGACGGGAATGCGCAAGACGACCTGCTCATCTGGCTTTCAGGAACCGTCGTGCCAAAAGAAAGCATTGACGCCGCCATCGACGCAGCCCGCGCCGGGAAGGGGGAGTGATGGCTATTGTTGGATCAAGACCGAAGCGGAAACCGTGCTCCAGCAATTGCGCGACATGCGAACACAAGGCCGCATCTGGTGACGGCTGGTGCTACATGTTCAAGCAAGAGCCGGAGGGGCGGTGCTACCTACACACTGCGGAGAAAGGCCCGCTTACAGACCTTCAGCAGCTCATCCGTCGGGCTCAGCAGATGAGTGCCAGGAAGGATGGGCGATGATCCAACTCGAACGTGAAGATCTTTCGTGGGCGAAGCACGCCGTGCCGGTTAAATCCGCCCTGCCGTTCATCGAGTCCCGTTCGGGCCGCTACACGCACCGCGTGCGTTCGGCATCGCTACACACTAGCGGCGGATCGACACACATGTCCGTCAGGTGCTGGTGCGGAATGCACATCAACATCAGCCGGAAAAACCCGAACAGACTGGCGGGCGAGCCGTCTGGTCGGCCGATCTGTGCGACATGCGAGGGGCGCGCTATCGGCGCCGGACAACTCGGAGCGCGTGAGATAGCTGGACGGCAGGTGATGTATCAGACGCGACGTGGGGTGACGCCATGACCGACCGAGAATCCTGCATCCGCTGTGCCCGCGTCTATCTCGCGCAGAGTCGGCACTTCACCAGCCGCCACCGCGGCTTCAGCTTCGCCCTTCTGAACTGGGCCGTCCGGCAGCGCCGCAAGGCCATGGCGCTCCGTGATGCGCCGGTTCAGCAGGCGCTTTTCTGAGGATTTATGATGGCTGACGCACTGTTCCTCACCGACGACGAGATCGCGCGAGTCTGCGAACCGCTTGTCCAGCCTGCGGCCCAGGTGCGTTACCTGCGCGAGCTCGGCCTGACCGTGACGACGAAACCCAACGGCCGCGCGCTGGTTGTGCGCAGCCACGCCGAAGCGGTACTGTCTGGCCGAAAGCATACCGAACCGCAGTCGGGCACTGATACGCCCGCAGCAGCACCGAACCGCGCAGGATTGATCGAGTTCCTCAACCGGAGGCGAGCCGCCTGACATGGGCCGTCGTCGCAAGCACAACCCTCTCGACCTGCCGGACCGGGTGTATGCCAAGCACGGGGCGTTCTACTACTTCCACCGGCCGACCGAAGACCATCCATCCGGAAGGTGGGAGCGGCTCGGCACCGATGTCGGCCAGGCAAAGGATCGCGCCAACCGGATCCAGCAGCAGATGGACGAAGGCTTCGGCACGGTCGCCTACTGGCTGGACCAGTTCCTGATCTGGTGCCGGAAGCGCGTCGCCGTCGGCGACCTCGCGCAGCGAACTCTGGACGACTACACGACCGACGCGGAGGTGCTGAAGATATTTTTCGGCTCGCTCTACCCAGCTGCCGTGGCACCCAGCCACGTCGGCGAGTTTCTGGACACGAACCTCGAGGGCGGTCGCGGTGTGCGGGCAAACCGGGAGAAGGCCTGCCTGTCGTCGATGTTCACGTGGCTGATCCGCAAGGGCCACGCCGGCGTGACGACCAACCCGTGCCGCGGTGTCCGCCGCAACCCGGAGAAGAAGCGGGAACGCTACGTTGAAGACGTGGAAATGGCGCAGGCACTCAAGAACGCGCCGCTGATGGTCTGGGCCCTCGCCCACCTCGTCTATCGCACGCTGCAGCGCCCCGAGGACATCATCACCTGGACGGAGCGAGACATCGTGCGCCGGCGCCTGCCGGACGGCCGGGAGGTGCGGGTCATCCGGAACAACCAGGCGAAGACCGGCGCGATGGTGGACATCGAGGTCACCGGAGAGATCGACGAGATCCTGATCAACCTGAAGGCCGGCGCCGGCAAGCTGCGTGGAATGACCCTGCTGCATCGACGCGACGGCAAGCCCTACACCTACGACGGACTGTGCGCGATGCTGAAGCGCCGGCAGGCCGCCGCGAAGGTGGCCAGCTTCGGCTTCTACGACCTGAAGGGAAAGGGAGCGACGGACATGTGGCAGTCCGGTGTCCCGCTGGAGGTCATCCAGGTGCTGTGCGGTCACGACTCGGTGACGACAACGGAGCGCTACGTGAAGCAGCGCTGGAGGGGTGTTGTGCAGCCGAACAAGGTCAAGGCCGCCGTCTAATAGAGCACACCGGACCACGGCTGGAAGCGGGTTTCCGGGCTGCGACGAGCCAGAGAATATTAGACTGCGGAAACGACTATTCCTTACCCGGCTTGGCTTTCCCGGCAGTCAGACGCCGGACTGTTAATCCGTAGGTCCCTGGTTCGAGCCCAGGTCGGGGAGCCAAATGCCAAGCGGCCCACAGCGATGTGGGCCGTTTTCATTTATGCCGTTGGTGGGGTGAATATTAGACAGTTGTCTAATATCGTCGTCAGTAGCTCACCCGCGTGGGCGCCCGCTGACGCTCCGGGATCGCCGGCAGATCGGCGAGCGTGACGCGGCCGACGCGCAGCAGGTAGAGCCACCAGGCCGACGACGGCATGGCCCGATCGCCTGATTCGTACTGCTGCCACGCGCGCGCGGTCACACCGACCGCAGCAGCGGCTTGCGCTTGAGTGTGGCCGGCGCGCTGGCGGGCGGTGGTGATCGCGTCGGGAGTGGGGTCGGTGGTCATGATGAGACTTGAAGCGCCGCGAGTGCCTTTCGCTGGTCGATCACGGATGCCGCCCCGGCGCGCATCATCACCAGCAAGCCGGTCTTCGTGCTGCGGGCCAGCGCGCCTATCTCGTCGCCGCGCTGAACAGTCCCCAGCATCTCCCAGCCAGGCAACGCCACATGCTGGTAGAGACGCCAGAGGCCACCCGGCGTGACGGTCAAGCGGCCCCTGTTACTCACGACCAGCGGCTGTCGCCAATGCGGCGGGTCGCAACCGGCTCGCCGTACTGATCGCGGATGACGATGACGTGATCAAGGAAACCGTCGCCGAACTCTTTAGTTGCAGCGCGCTTTGCCTGGGTGAGCGTGCCGTCGATCTCGATCACGCGGGCGCTGTGGATGCTGTGGTGGGCGACTGTGGCGGTGTAGGTGGTCATTTTCTTCTCCTGCCCCTCATTCCGGGAGGCGCCGGGTGGTCAGCAACGCGCTGTCCATGTACGTATATTAGCACGCGCGTTGTGCGTGTCAATAGATTAATTTGTAACAGGCTGGCCGGGCCGAGCTGGCCGATAGGGATGCCGCGCCTGCGGTGACTCGCAGGCGGGAAACAGGCGGCACAACTGCCGCTCGAGCGCGAGCGCGCGGCCGGCGAAATGCACCGCGACTTCGCGCCACTCGGTCCGGTCGGCGCGCAGCCGGTCACATTCAGGGCACGACGGCGGACGCATCCGGCGGCTTCAAGGTGTCGTAGGCGCGCTCGCAGGCTCGGCCGGCGATGTGTGCTTCGTCAGCGTGTAGAGCAATTCCGTCCGCAGCTTCATCAAGCCGGCGCTGCACGTCGGCGAGCAGATCGGCGGTGCTGTCGGCTGGCGGGCTGCCGCTGGCAGGGGCGGAATCGTGGGCGGCGGCACGACAACCGGCGGTAAGGGCTGCGATACGCCGGCGCAGGCTGACACCAGCATCGGCAGCGCCAGCAGCGTCAGCGCGCGCGCGATCGCGGTCGGCTTGTGTTTCATTCAGGATCTCCCAGAGTGCGGAAAAGCGGCGCGTTTCTTCGGCGCGGGCGGCGGTGACGGCCTCGCGGGCGGTTCGCTCCAGCGTGCCCAGCTGCTGCGCGTGATCGCGCTGCGTACGTGCGTGCGCGCCCTGCTCGAGCGCGAGGCGGTAGGTCTGCAGGCCGGCCAGCGCGAGCGCGGCGAGCAGGAGCCAGGGCAATGCGCGGGTGATCATGTGAGCACCCGCTTGGCGGTCTGCAGGTAGCGGCGGCGGTCGTCGATCCCGTGCGTGCCACCGTTTATGCGCTTCGTGACAGCGACCAGGTCGTCGGCGCCAGCCAGAGGCCCGATGCCCCGATCCGTCCAGAACCATGCGGCAACGCGGGCGCCGACATCGGGATCGACGACGATCTCCGGTGTCTCGACCAGCGGCAGGGCCAGCGCCTGGCCGGCGCGCGCGTAGTTGCTGCGGCCGGTGATCTGGATCGGGCCGCGGCCGCGGTAGCGCCAGCCGTCGCCGCTGCTCTCGTTGCCGTTGCCGTTCCGCCCCGCATAGACGCAGTTCGCGAGCAGAATCGCGTTGCCAACGAACTCGCGCGCATCGCGCCGCACGGGCGGGCGCAACGGCTCTTTCGCGCTTGGCACCCAGAAGCGGGAGGGCCACACGGCGACGATGCGCTCGGCACTGCTGTAGTTGAGGCCTTCGACCAGCCGCGTGAATTCGGCGCTTTCGTGCGCAAGCTGCGCCAGCCAGTGGGCGGCCTGCAGCGTCGACTCAATGCCGAATTCGCGCATGGCCTCGTTCAGCGCCGCGGCCCAGGCGATGGTGTCGGGGCAGCGCGGTGCGATGCGCAGCAGCTGCACGGGGGAGATGATCATTTCAGCGTCCTTCGCCGGTCGGAGAACATGAGGGCGGTGACGCTGGCCAGCAGTGCCGGGCCGGAATACTCCAGCCCTACGGCCACCGCGAATGCAGATGAGCCGAAGCCCGCCAGCGCGACGGTGAAGACCACGAAGCGCGGCATCTGACCGCGCCACGATCGCAGGCCGAGGCGCATGCGCGGCCCCAGGCAGATCACGCGCACGATGACGATGGCGGCGCACACGATGCTGATGATGGAAACGAGGTCGCTCATTCCGCACCGCCTTTCCGGGACAGCCAGGTGCGCGCGATGGCTTGCGCGCCGATCAACGCCAGCGGCACCAGAAACGGCGCGGCGATGGCGATCAGCAGGGCCATGGGCATGCGCAGGCTGGACGGGTCGGCTGACAGACTGGTGAATTTCGTTGCCGCATAAGCTGCTGCGTGCGGCGAGAAGTAGCCGGCGAGCAGCCCGGAGAGGCCGACGGCCGCGAAGGCCTTGCGGCGCGTGTCGATCGAGCCCAGCCACAGCGTGACGAGCATCGCGGCGAAAAGGCCGAGGCCGAGGGCATCGGTCTGGACGCCCATGGCCACGGCCGGAACCATGGCGACGGCGGCGCCTGCTGCTGCGCCGGTTACGGTTACTGCTGGTTCGGCGGCCACTTTTCGCCCTCCCTATACGAAACAGACGGTGGATGAGTAGGCGCTGCTGATGTCGCCGGTGATCGGGTCTTGTGCGCGGTACCAGGTGGTCGGGCCACCGCTCCAGAAGCTCGAACCTGCGATCCATCCACCGCTCGCGGGCGGCTGTGCTGCAGCACTTGCGCCTGGGGCGTAGGCGTCTGACCAGGTGACGACGCCGGCGGCGCTGATGCGGAACAGGCACCACAGCTTTTTTGAGTACGCCCAGAGCCCGTTCTTCGGGATCGCATGCGCCGATGTGGCCTGACCCTCGGCGAGTGACCTCGGCGTGAATGCCCCGTCGGGGAACACGACCTCGTAATAGGTCGAGCGGGTTCCGGCTTTCGTGATCACGTAGTAGATGCCGCCGACGTCCTCGAACCCGTCGGTGACGAATGGCGCCGGCAGTGTGTCGAACGATTCGCTGGCGACCTGGACACCGTTGAACGCCAGCGATATCTGCCACGTGCTGACAAGCGGGGTGCGTCGGTCGCGTGCGGTGTAGGTGCTGCTGTCGTATGTCACCGACCATTCCTGGTACTCGCGGATGGTCTCCGAGTAGCTGCTGTAGGAGATGGTGATCTCGCGGGGGACGCCGACGTCGTCAAAGTACATGCCGACCACCCTGCCGACGATGACCAGGCTGCGCACCTCGGTGACCGAACCGAGGGGCCGGTCGAGTTCGTCTTTCGGCAGATCGGCCTGGCCACCGGCCGGCGAGCGCTCGTCTTCGATGGTGATGCTGCCCAGCGTCTGCAGGTGACTGCGGAGGGTGGTGAGCGACAAGGTCGGCGCGGTGGTTCCGGACGACACGTCGATCCGCACGAAGCCGGCAGCACGTTCGACGGCTCGCGGCAATTGCCAGAGGCCCTGATAGACGGTGGTGTCGGGCACGTGATACAGGCCGACGATGACGCTGCTCCCGTCGTCATTGATGTCGCAGATGCGCGGCGCGGTGCGGATCTGCCCTTCGTTGATGAAGAAGAGGTCGGTGAGGGACTTGAGATCGACTTCCACGGCACCGCTGTCGATGGCGTGCGACAGATCGACATTGACCGGCGGGTAAGACGCCTCGCCGAACCGGCCAAATTTTCGATAAGTGATGCGGATCTGGGTCTGGTACGTGCTGAGAGCTGAGAGCGACAACTGCCACACCACGCCGGCGCTGTCGCGCCAGAGCCAGGCCGGGACGTTACCGACGAGCGGCTTTCCATAGATCTGCGGCACGTGACCGCTGAGCACGACCCGATGCAGCCACTGGTGGCCGAGGACGGCGTCTTGCGCCAGCTGCTCGGTCGTCCGGGTGAGCTCCGGCACGCCGGCCAGGTGCAGCGCCCAGGCGTCGGCGGTCGAGGGCTGGCGGTAGATGAGCGTGTCGTCGTTCGGGAGCGTGAGCGTGCCTGAATGGACCAGACCGTGGAACGGGTGGCCGACGAGCTCGACCTTGTCGAGCAGCCGCACCGGGGTCGGTGTGTTGAGCGTGTCGAGCGTGCTCATGGCGTCGGGTCCGCGAACCGGAATGACTTGCCGCTCGTCAGCTTCACTCGCTTGATTGGTTTAACGATCCACGTGAATGCACCGTCGGTCGTGGTGATCGTTTCATTCGACCAGTACTCGCGGTCAGCGGCCGAGGTTTCCTGCATGTCGGAGGCGCCGCCGCCGCTGCCGCCGGCTGCTGCCTTTCCCTTGCCGACTGCGGGCGGCTTGGCGCCTTGGGGGCGCTTCGGCTGAAAGACCGGGCGCTCGCCCTGCGTGAAGGAGCCGTCCGCGAGCTCGCGCGCGTTGATTCGCCGCAGGGCTTTCGAGAGGCCGCCCACCGTTACACCTCGATGTTGACGACGTTGCTCAGGCGCAGGCGCAGGTCGGTGAAGCGGTCGCCCTCTTCGCCCTCGCTCGCGTCAATGCGCATGTGCACCGGCTTGGCGCTAGCCACGCCGCTCAGGATGGTTGCGCCGAGGCTCAGCGCGGCGCCGGGCGTTGCGCCAGTAAGGCCGCCGGAGGTGCTGGCCAGCTTGACCCAGCTGGCAGCGGCGCCGCTGCCGGCGGCGCTGTCGAACACGCTGAGCATGATGTTCGCCGAGCCGGGCGCGGAGGCGTCTTGCAGCATGCGACCTTCGACCGGGTCACCGTAATAGAGCAGGCGATCGCCCTGGGTCGAGATGTGGCGGATGTTTTCCGTGAACGGGACGGTCAGGCCCGCATCGGAGTAGAAGCCGAAACTCATGGGTTGTTGATCTCCAGCACGTCTTGCGGGATGGCGACCGCGTACGTCGCCGGCTGTGTGAGGGTGATCGGGTCGCGCGCGACGGCCTCGACCGGCGGCGCCTCGATGCTCAGTGCGTAGGGATAGGCCTCGGCCAGCGCGCTGTAGTCGGGGCCGGCTTTGGCGTTCGTCGAGTAGCCGATCATGTTGTCTTCGTCCCAGGGCGGCGCACCGATGACCTGGCCGACATAGAAGCCGCAGACGCACCCGTATGACGCTGCGCCCGGTGCGGGCGTGGGGTCGGCCGGCGCGGCCGGCGCCTCGATGGCGTCGTCGTCTTGCAGGCCGACGGCGACGAAGCCGCTGACGGCGATATCGAAGTCGGTGTCGTGCTCGCCGGAATCGAGATCCATGCGGTGGCGGAAGCGGACGACCGCACCTTGCGCACGGACCTTCGCGGTGTTGATCTCGACGCGCAGGCCGCGCGTGATGCCTGCGTTGAGCGGCACGAGTGCGCCGACGCGGGAACCGAAGTGCGTCGACTTCACTTCGCGCACGGCGCGGGCGACGATGGTTTCGGCGGCGCGCTGCGCGGCGGCGCGATCGGTGCGGCCGGTGCCACCGTAGTCGAGCGAGACGTCGCCGACGGGCGGAAACGTGAGGACGGGCTGAGCAGTCGGGTCGCTCGCCCATGCGCCATCGTCGAACTCGGCATCGAGGATGGCGCCCTCGCTGGTGCTGCGCATGAGGCCGAGCGCGTCGATGGACGGCTGCGAGCGGACCGTAAAGCGGAACTCTTCGGTCACCCACTGCACCCAGCGATAGCCGAAGCGGGCGGAGAAGCCGAGCGCCAGGTTCGGTGCATCGGCGACACCGATGTCGATGAAGATGGTGCCGCCGCTGCCGGACGATTCGTATTGACCCGGCTCGACGGGCACATAGTTGATTTCGCCCAACAGCGTCCAGCCGGAGATCGAACCGACCGCCTGCTCGATCATGCCGCGATTGGGGATGTCGAGCGCCTGGGCGGTGTAGGCGGAGATGTCGCCACCGAAGTCGACCGACACGGCACGGCCACGCAGGCGCGGGTAGCGGTAGCGCAGCGTGGTGACGATCTCGTTGCGCACGTCGCTGTGCGAGCCGGGCACGAAGCGCAGGCTTGCGTCGTAAATCCCATCCTCATCGAACACGAGCACCGGGTCGTCGTCGGTGTGCCAGGGCATGACGCGCGGCGACTGATAGGGGTCGAGATCGAGCGAGGCCGCCACGCTGGCCAGGCGTGCATCGGCGTACTGAAGCGCGTCGGTGATCTCGCCGCTGACGGCTTCGCTGTAGTAGCCGCCGATGTTCGTTTCGATCCACTCATACGGCAGGCCAGCCATCACGCGCTGCAGCTGGTCGGTGCATGTGAAGGTGACCAGACCTTCGACGACGTCGAAGTCGGGGCGATCGACGACGCCGGTGAAGAGGCGGCGTTCGTCGGTAGCGCTGCCATCTGACGCTTTCGCGGCGAAGTCGATGGTCACCGGCTTGCCGCTCCAGGCGAGCAACGCGACCGGGCCGGGCGGCAGGCTCATCGTGAATGACGCCACCGCTGCCTCGCCCCGCTCGGCCTCGACCGAGATCTCGCCAGTGACGTACTCGCTCACATCGACACCAGCGAGCGTGACGACCGGCCGCCACTTCCGATGACTGACGACGGTGGCCGACTGGACGATGATGAGCAGCGCGTAGTCGAGGGTCTGCGCCGCGGCGACGTGAATGTCGAGCGGCATGTCGAGGGTCTGCGCCGCGGCGACGTGGATGTCGAGCGGCGTGTCGAGGGTCTGCGCCACGGCGACGTGGATGTCGAGCGCGACCTCGGTGACGTCATCGGACACCGGCGCTTCAGGCGGATCGCCGAGCGGGCCGGAGCCGAATGCAGCACTGCCGAACGGGAGCGCGCCGAACATCAGAAGCCCGCTTGCTCCGCCGCACGGATGGATGC
>Ga0265293_10005564_pt1 | contig 20926 bp, 19 predicted proteins | sample Munlanlewell138R_FD_192505 | JGI IMG/M metagenome (GOLD analysis project Ga0265293, IMG submission 192505) | Leachate microbial communities from a municipal landfill in Southern Ontario, Canada - Leachate well 138R | ecosystem: Engineered > Solid waste > Landfill > Unclassified | place: Canada... | reverse complement strand
AGCATACACTCGTCAGCGTCGATTTGGTTTAGGTGGGCTCCAGGATGAAAATTGAGGCGGTCCAACCCAAGCTGTTCCACCCTGTGCATCTCTTCGGTGAAGGCCTCTAGGCTCTTGGCCCTTTTTTGTGGGTCGGGATTACCCAAGTTAATGAGGTAGCTGTCATGCGGTAAGACTTGCTGTGCAGTAAAGTTGTTGGCCTGCATGGCTGCTTTAAAAAGGGTAATTTGCTCTTCACTGAGAGGGGGGGCTTTCCACTGTTTCTGATTTTTAGTGAAGAGGGCAAAAGCATTTGCCCCAATGGCAACAGCGTTTTCTACAGCGTTGTGGACTCCACCGGCAGCGCTGACATGGGCTCCAATATAATGCATAATAACTCCTACGCTACAGAGGGTACGGAAGAATGGCGGGGTTGTCAATCTAAAGTGACCGTGTTACTTTCATTCAGTGGCTGAGAAAGGGAGAATGAGAATGGCAATTGGCGATGAACTTTATGGATTCGTCTTAGAATCTATCGATCTGCTTAAAGACTACCAGGGCTATGGTTATTTCTATCGGCACCGCAACACCAAAATGGAGGTGTACCACCTCGTTAACGAAGATAAGGAGAACTTTTTCAGCTTCCTCTTTAAAACTCCGCCGGTTGATGATTGCGGGACACCCCATATTATTGAGCATTGTGTTTTAGCCGGCTCTAAGAGGTATCCCGTGCGCGACCCTTTCATGGCACTACTCAAGGGGAGTGCTCAGACTTTTATGAATGCCATGACTTATCCCGATTTCACGGCTTATCCAGCCGCCTCCCCTTTAGAAAAAGATTTTGACAACCTTTTTGCCGTCTATGCAGATGCAGTTTTTAACCCTCTCTTAAGGCAGGAGGTGTTCTGGCAAGAGGGGGTGAGGCTAGCCCTTAATGAGGCGGGCGAGCTCAATTACAAAGGGGTTGTTTTCAACGAGATGTTGGGGGTCTTTTCAGATCACGACTCTATCGTCTCACGCTACGGAATCCGGAGCCTCTTCCCCGATACCCCCTATTTTTACGAATCGGGTGGGAATCCCAGTGAGATAACCGGTCTCAATTACCGCCAACTCTTAGGGTATTACACCAGTCATTACCATCCTTCGAACTGCCGCCTCTTCCTCTACGGGGATCAAGACATTACCAAACGCCTGGCACTACTTGAGGAGCTCTATTTAAGTGACTATTCAGCAACTACCCCCATTAGCCCCACTGCATTAGCAAAAAGTTGGACTAAACCCAAGAGTGTCAGGACAACCAGCCCCTCTGAAGGCGATTCAAATGAAGCCACCGTTACCCTTAGCTGGGCAACTACGTTGGCAGAAGACCCCCTAGAAGTGGTAACTCTCAATATTTTAACGGAAATTTTACTGGGAAACCCGGGAGCCCCCCTCTATAAAGCTATTATTGAGTCGGGCCTCTCCAAAGATATAGCTCCTACTAGTGGTATGGAGGTGAATTTTCGTCAAATGCCCTTCATTGTGGGATTTAAGGGAATAGACCCGGAAAAAGCTGAAGTTGGTGAGCGTCTCATTCTGGAGACTTTAAAACAACTAGTGGAGGAGGGGATTCCTCCCCAATTGGTGCGTAATGCCGTAAAACGCTACGAGTTTGTCTTAAGAGAGCAAACTTGGGATACGCCGGTTGGTTTACGGGCGATGAGTCGTGTCGTCCGTGGTTGGTTACAGGGTCACAAGCCCCACATAACCCTTTCGGTAGGGAAAGCCCTAGATGAGGTAAAGAGACTAATCGCAGCCTCTGTGGTGGCCCCTGGTGAACTTTTTGCTCCTCAGGCAGGTGCCAAAGGGTACTTTGAGCAGTGGATTGAGAAAAACCTTCTCAAGAATCTACATCGTTGCCTTCTGATTGTAAAACCCGACGTCTCTTACAATAGTGAACTGGAGGCCAGCATAGAGCGGAAACTAAATAAAGAGAGGGAGCGACTAGACAAAGAGGCTTTAGCCACCCTAAAAGCCGCCAACGAGCGGTTTCACCAATTCGAGGAGCTGAAAGACTCACCCCAAGATATTGCAAAGATTCCCACTCTGGTACCTAATGACCTTCCCAAAGATATTCGAACCATGGAGCAGAGTAAAAAGATCACTAAAGGGGTTCCCCTTTATACCCAAATAATGGAAACCAATGAGATTGTCTACTTTGATGGTTTTATCCGCCTTGATGATTTGAGTGAGAAGGAGATCCATCTCCTGCCCTTAATGACACGGCTACTGCACATGACCGGCGTAAAAGGAGTACCTTACAATGAGATGGCAATCAAGATTCGCGACAAAACAGGGGGACTTTACTTTTTCCTAGAGAGTTCCACTTACCTTGAGTCGCCCTCAACTTTTTTAGCCCTCGCTTTCCGTTTAAAGAGTCTTCGGGAAGACTTTAAGGATTCTCTCACCCTCCTCTCTACAATTCTACGCGAAGGGGATATGGACGACCAAGCGCGCATTGGTGCTGTTTTGAACGATTTGATTAGCGATTACGAGTCGAATATTACCCAAAGTGCCCATCAATATGCCGCCCAGAGGGCTTCTTCCCATTTCTCGCCTCTCTTAAGGCAAAATGAAATTTTGAATGGTCTTGACCAATGGTTCTTCTTAAAAGATTTAGCGCAACGCAAAACGGAAGCAGTTAAAGATTTGGCACACGATTTAGAAGAACTAAGGGGTAAGATAATGGAAAAATCGCGCCTTATCCTGCACCTTGCGTGCCCCGAAGACCTACTATCGTCTTGTGAAGAGCATATTGGTGAGTTTATCGGCTCATTTAGAGCACGGGGAGCAAGACCTCTTAATGGAAGGGGGGTAGAGAGGCGACCCTTGAATGGTGAAAAAAAAGTGGTGGAACTCTTTACCATTCCGGCAACGGTAAGCTTTAATTCGTTGGTCTGTAATTCGAGTAATCCCCTGCATTCCTCTCAAGTTCACCAGGCTCTTTTAGCCTTGATACTAACTACCGGCAAACTGTGGGACGCCGTCAGGTCTGTGGGAGGAGCTTACGGGGTTAATTGTCATGTTGATCTTCTAGAGCGTCTTTGCATTTTCACCAGTTATCGTGATCCCAGAACCGTAGAGTCTCTCAAAGATTTTCAGAGGGCTCTAGAAGAGATTGCCGAAGAAGGAGTCGATAAAGAGCAGCTCAACTCGGCAATTATTACGACTATTAGTCGTGAAATGCGCCCTTTGTCGCCCCAGAATAGAGCCCTTTTAGCTTTCAGAAGGGCTCTCTATGGAATTAGTGATGAATACCGCAAAGAGCGACGCAATTGGATTTTATCGACAACAACTGAAGACATTAGGCGGGCAGCCGGGGAGCTTTTACAGTCACTGGAGTCTTTTAGTGGGGTGGCAATGATTGGTTCGGAAAAAGTTTTAGGGGACCTAGGGCAGGGGACAACCCCTCTGTTGAGTTAATAGACCGGTTTTAGGCCATTACTGAAAAGCAATCCACTCGTTCTGAACATAGAGTAGGGGGTTGAGATCAGGGTGATACTGTGCTCACGGGCTAAATCAATCATCTCTTTGGAGGGGCGCTTGTTGCGTACGAAGAGGATTTGGGAGATATCGGCCATTTCTGCCGTCCTAATCGCCTGAATATTGGAAAGACCGGTCACTAATAAAATATCGTCAGCCAGAAGGGTCAGGACGTCGCTCATTAAATCAGAGGCAAAGCCGAGGTGGACGTCTTTGTTGAGGTTTTCCTCTCCACAAACCACAACACCTTGAACAGTGTTTACTATCTCGCGTAGTGTCATCCAATTTCTCCCCTCTGCAAAAATGCTGTAGCGACTTTTATTGTTTGTCGCTATACTATACCATAAAGCACGCATTGCGAGGAGGGCCACGTGCACTATATTGGAGCTTTAGATCAAGGAACTACCAGCACCCGTTTTATTCTCTTTGATAGAAAAGGATTGCCTAAGGCTTCCCACCAGATAGAACATACTCAAATTTTTGTTAAACCTGGCTGGGTAGAGCATGATCCCACTGAGATATGGGCCAATAGTGTGGCAGTTATCGTTGAAACACTTAAAAAGGGCAACATTGAGGCTCACGAGGTGGCCGGTATAGGGATTACCAACCAGCGTGAGACAATTATTGCCTGGGAACCTGCTACCGGTAGAGTGCGTTATAACGCAATTGTCTGGCAAGATTTAAGGGGTGCTGAGCAAATCGAGGCCTTAAGAGCTCAAGGTGTGCTGGAAGAGATTCAAGAACGCTCGGGACTCGTGGCTAGTGCTTATTTCTCTGCCTCCAAGATTAGTTGGCTCCTCGCAAATATAGAGGGGCTACGCTCGGATGCTGAACAGGGGAGGGTAGTATTTGGAACAATCGATGCCTACCTTCTCTGGAAGTTTACCGGAGGGACCGTCGTTACCGATGTCACCAATGCCAGCCGTTACATGTTGATGAACATTAACACCTTAGAGTGGGACGACTGGTTGCTGGCTACTTTTAATATTCCCAAGGCGAGCCTTCCCCAGATAGTCCCCTCCTTTGGAGCACCTTTTGGTCTAACGAGTGTTGACAATAACCTTTCCACACCAATCCCCATCGGGGGTGTTTTAGGGGATCAACAGGCCGCCCTCTTTGGGCAAGCCTGCTTTTCTGTGGGTGAGGGGAAGAACACTTTCGGGACAGGCTGTTTCTTGCTTGTAAATACCGGCGAGAGGCCCAGAATTTCGAGTCATGGGCTACTGACCACCGTGGCTTACCAGAAAGCTGGAGAAAAGGCCCAATACGCTCTGGAGGGATCTGTGGCGGTTGCCGGCTCTCTGGTGCAGTGGGTCAGAGATAATTTAAAGTTGGTCAAAAGTGCTCCTGAGGTGACGACTCTGGCTGGAACTGTCCAAGACAATGGAGGAGTCTACATCGTGCCGGCTTTCTCTGGCCTTTTTGCCCCCTATTGGCGTAGCGATGCGCGCGGTGTTATTGCAGGGCTGACCGGTTACGCTAGTGATGCCCATATCTGTAGAGCTGCTTTGGAAGCGACTGCTTTCCAGGTAAAAGACCTGTGTGATGCGATGGCCAGTGATGGCGCCAGCCAAATGGAACTTCTAAAAGCTGACGGTGGGCTCACCAATAGCCACCTTCTAATGGCGTTCCAAGCCGATTTATTGGGAATTCCCATAGTTGTCCCCCGGGTTGCCGAGACGACCGCCTTGGGGGCAGCCTATGCCGCCGGATTGACCGTCGGGTTTTTTACCTCCTTTGAGGAGATTGCCGCTCAGTGGCAAGAAGACCTGCGATGGACACCTACGATGGGAGAAGAGGAGAAGAGAGAAAAATTGAAATACTGGAAAAAGGCCGTTGAGCGCACACTCAACTGGACCACATAAGGGCAGAGGTGGTCATGGTTATACAATGGTTGCGTACAATATGGGCAATTCTCATCCCTATTATTGAGATTGGAGTCTTAACTTTTGTCTTCTATCGTTTTCATATGGCGGTAGCACAGACAAAGGCTCAGCAAGTGGGCAAAATTGTGTTTGTCCTGCTGGCAGTTTACGCCCTCGCACGGCTCCTCAATTTAAAGACTTTCCTTTGGCTCTACCGCTATATGACTGTGCCGGTGGTTGTCTTTATTTTGGTGGTTTACCAACCCGAGTTGCGCCGTGCGTTTACTTCGGTTTTTAGTGGTCGCAGTCGACTCTTTCGTATGGGGACCCAAACAACCGCTGAACAAATCGATATTATTTTGAATGCTTGCTCCGTACTAGTTTCCAAAAATCGGGGGGCGTTAATCGTATTTACCCGCCACCTCGGAATAAAAGGGGTAATTGATTCGGGGACTCGACTGAATGCGGACCTCTCTTCTGCCTTGATTCTAACCGTCTTTGACCACGACACACCCTTACATGATGGTGCCATGGTAATTCAAGGGGGCAAAATTTTGGCCGCCGGTTGTTACCTCCCGTTGAGTGAGCAAACCGATATTAAAAAGAGTTTTGGGACCCGCCATAGAGCGGCCTTAGGGCTAGCCGAAGAGTCGGATGCCATTGTCCTGATTGTTTCAGAAGAGAGTGGCGCAATTAGCTTAACCTACAACGCCAACCTCTATTACGATTTAGATATTCCAATGGTTAAAAGGATGTTGCTAGCCCTCTTTAGTTACCACGATGTAACTCCGATAGATATTATGGAGGCCTCAGGCGATGAGATTGAATAAAGTAATGCGTTCACTACTGGTCGATTGGCCTATCAAAATAATCTCACTCTTGTTGGCTATCGGGATCTATTTAGTGGTTAACTACGTGGTTCTTGATACCCGTTTTGTGGAAATCCCCCTAGAGGTAATCCTCCCGGCGGGATACGAGGTAAGTAGTAAAGTACCCCAGGCGGTAACCCTTAAGATAGCGGGGGATGAGCGTTACATAAGGTTGGTTGACTCCGGTAAAATCAGCGCTAAGGCCGACTTTTCTTTGGCTACCCAAGTGGGGACAGTGAGCGCCCCGGTGCTTTTAGAGGCAGAGAAGTCTTACATAGATCTCGATTTCACCTTCTCCAGTGACCCCGAAATTATTAAAATCTTTCTCTCCAAAAGTGAAGAAGACGCTAACAGTGGGTTAAAGTAGTGGGTGGTTATAGGATTAGAGGTGTTGGCCTCGATGCTGTTAAGATAGGGCGCATTAACCGCGAGAGGATGAGCCGGCATATCATTGCAAGGTTATTTCATCCTCTAGAGGTCTCAGAGCTGTTAAAACTTAAGAGTGGACAAGAGGAATTTTTAGCTTCGCGCTATGCAGCTAAGGAGGCTTTAGTAAAAGCTCTGGGAAGTGGATTTCGAGGAATCTACCCCTCTGATATTGCTGTTGTCACTAACGCAGCGGGGGCTCCCAGCTTTAAGCTAAGTGCACAGATTCTCCAAAGGTTTAACTTAGAAGAAGCCCTTATCCACCTCTCTTTAACCCATGAAGCCTCTTTAGCTTTGGCATTTGTCGTCGTGGAGGAGCACTGTGGCTAAGCAAGACTGGAAAAGACCCACTAATTTCCCCCTCAAAGAGGGGTATCGTCGTGTTTGTCTCCTTATCAGTTACGATGGCGCCGATTATTGTGGGTGGCAGCGTCAAAAGGGGGCGGTAACGGTCCAAGAGTTGATTGAAAAGGCCCTCGAAAAAGTCCTTAAAGAGAAGGTGCAACTTATCGGGTCGGGCCGCACCGATACAAAGGTCCATGCTATAGGGCAGGTTGCCCATTTCGACACTAAAAATCAGAGCGTACCTGTAGAGGCCTTTCCTTTAGCTTTGAACCGATACCTGCCCCATTCAATCCGTATTATCGCCGGGAAGGGTGTCAATGCAACCTTTCACGCCAGGTATACTGCCCTCAGCCGAGAGTACCGCTACTACACAAAAGAGATGGCAACCTACACCCCTTTTGAGAGGGGTAGAGTTGGTTTGATACGTAAAATTCCCCCTCTTGAATTACTGAATGGTTACGCTCAGGTATTGCTGGGGAGTCACGATTTTTCAACCTTTCGGGCTGCCGGCGACCAAAGTCATTCAAAAATTAGAGACCTCTACGAGAGTGAATTTAACCTTGAGGCGTCGCAGTGGGGGGGAGAGCTCTTAATCTACAAGGTTAGGGCGAACGCCTTTCTGATGCACCAGATACGCTCAATGGTTGGCACTATGCTACAAATGGGAGAGAATGGAGAGCCGGTTAGTAGTTTTGAAAAATGTTTGGCCTCCAGAGATCGTCTGCGAGCGGGTCGTACGGCTGCACCAGACGGACTCTACCTGTGGAGAATTGAGTATGCGTGAAGAGAAACTGAGAGAGCTCTACAACCTATGTGACTCACTACAGCGCCTCCTAGATGAGACCTACACGGGAGAAAAGCGACGATTAAGATTCAAACGACCTCAGGAGACCAAGACATTACAGCAAATTGCCCAAACGATTAAAGAGTGCCACAAATGTGACCTTGGGAAAACAAGAACCAAAAGTGTTCCGGGAGAGGGCTTTGAAAACGCCCGTCTGCTTGTGGTAGGAGAGGGGCCGGGCAGGGATGAAGATACTAGTGGACGCCCCTTTGTGGGCCAGGCGGGAAACTACTTTGAAACCTGGATGAAAGCTATCAATTTTAGCCGCGATAGGGACTACTTCATCACAAACATAGTCAAATGTCGCCCTCCGGAGAATCGTAACCCCCTCCCAGAAGAGATTGCCACTTGTTTCCCCTATTTAAAAGAGCAGATTAAACTGATAAAACCTCAAGTTATCCTCTGCCTGGGTAAAGTTGCCGCCCACGCACTGCTGGACCTCGAAGCTCCCCTGAAAGCCATGCGACTGGGAGCCTATGACTACCAGGGGATCCCGGTAGTGGTGACCTACCACCCGGCTGCAGTATTAAGAAATTTCGACCTTAGGGGAGCGGTCTGGCAAGACATAAAAAAAGTAGTGGCACTCTTGGAAGATACCGGGAGGTAGGCAATGTATGCCCAAGTCGTTTTAAACCTGCCACTAGATAAAGAGTTTACCTACCTAATTGGGGATTTGACAGGGTGTACAGTAGGGGTAAGAGTTACCGTTCCCTTTGGACGCCGACAACTAACCGGCTTTGTCGTGGCTTTGAAAGAGAGTATAGAAGCAGTTCCCTATGAAATTAAACCAATTAAGCGCGTTATCGATAAAGAGCCCCTTTTTGGACAACAGGAAATTGCGTTAGCTCAATGGATGAGTCTTTTTTACCAATGTAGTTTGGGAGAAGCGATTAGCACAATGATCCCCAGTGGTCGTATTGACCGCGAGTCGCCCCTCTATGGTGCTGATGAAGGGAATCAACTGATTACAACCGAGATGCTCTCCCCTGAACAGTCGGCAACGATTGAGGCTGTTCTGAAGAGTCCTCAAAGGCTCCATTACCTCTACGGGATAACCGGTTCGGGAAAAAGTGAGGTTTTTTTACGGGTGGCTGAAGCGGTAATCGCTCAAGGTAAGCAGGTCATCTACTTAGTGCCCGAGATAACCTTGACTCACCAATTAGCCCACCAAGTCTCCCACCGCTTTAAGGAGAGGGTCGCCATCCTCCACTCGGGTCTTAGCCCGTCACAACGGATTGCTACTTGGAGGAGAACTTTGCAAGGAGAGGTCGACATAGCAATCGGCGCCCGCAGTGCCGTGTTTGCCCCTTTCAAAAATTTAGGTCTGATAATTATCGATGAGGAGCATGAAAATAGTTATAAAGCAGGCAATGTGCCCCGCTACCATGCCCGCCAAGTAGCTCAAAAGAGGGCTTCTTTAACGAATGCATTACTAATGATGGGGAGTGCTACCCCCTCTATGGAGTCTTGGTTAATGATGGAAGAGGGGGGAGTGGTCCGCCATTTTCTCCAGGAGAGGGTCGCCGGCGGGAAGGTGCCTAAGATCAGCGTTGTCAACATGTTGGGTGAAAAACGCCTCCTCTCACGGGTTTTAGTTAGCAAGATGGAGAAGACTCTGGGCAATAAGCGACAAGTTATTCTATTTTTAAACCGGCGCGGTTTTTCCTATTTTTTCCATTGCCGCTCTTGCGGTTTTGAGATGAGCTGTCCCCACTGTTCAATTGCTTTAACCTATCATAAAAAGATCAATCGGATGATGTGCCACTACTGTGGCTATTCCCGTCAGCCTATTAGTGTCTGTCCCGAGTGTTCTTCACTCGATGTTGGCTATGGTGGTTTTGGTACAGAGATGGTAGAAAAAGAGGTCGAACAATTCTTCCCAAAGGCAAAAATAGCCCGCCTCGATACCGATACCGCTGGAAAATCTGAGGAAGTAGCGCAGGTCATCAGCTCTTTTAAAGCGGGTGAAATAGATATCCTGCTGGGCACGCAAATGGTTGCTAAAGGGCTCAATTTTCCTAAGGTCGACTTAGTAGGGATTGTGTTAGCCGACAGTGGGCTCAATTTACCCGATTTCAGATCACAGGAGCGCACCTTTGCCTTAATTGTACAGGTGAGTGGAAGAGCCGGTCGCTACAACGAAACAGGAGAGGTGGTGGTCCAAACCTACCGCCCCGACAATAGTGCTATTAAACTAGCCACAGAGGGGAACGGGGAACTTTTTTACAAAACTGAACTGGCTATGCGCAAAGAAACCGCCTTCCCCCCCTACACACGGTTAGTTAATTTTGTAATTCGGGGGGGTAGTAAGACTAAGGTTGAGGGGGAAATTGAGCGCTTGAAAAGCTTTATTGAGTCCTTAGGGGGCTATTTTAAAGACAAGGCGACTAGACCTGAAATCTTAGGGGTCGCTCCCTGTCCTTTGGAGAAGATTGCCAATAAGTGGCGCTACCATCTAGTATTACGCAGTACTGGAATTAAGGAACTGCTACAAATAACGACGGCCGTCAGCAAAGAATTTAAAGTTGCCCCTCCCCTCTATTTAGAGATTGACGTCGACCCCTTACAACTCCTTTGAACATTGACGCAGAGAGACCTTTATAGCTATTATTAGCCCATGTTAGAGATATATACGCTAGGCGAAGAGATATTGAGAGAGAAGGCTAAGAGGGTGAGTCAGTTTGATGATGCTCTGGCCATCTTAGTCGATGCCATGTTTGAAACTATGGAGGCCTCAGATGGTGTGGGATTAGCCGCCCCCCAAATAGGGTTGGGTCAGAGGCTTTTTGTCGTTGATACCCGCCAAGAAGAGGGCCGTTTCGTCTTTATAAACCCTGAGATTATTGAAACTAGTGTTGAGCAGACAACCTACGAAGAGGGGTGTTTGAGTATCCCTCAGATGTTTAGTCACATTACCCGTCCCAGTGAAGTCACAGTCCAAGCTCAAGACCTCAAGGGGAAGCCGTTTACCGTGAAGGCTTCGGGGCTCTTGGCGCGGGTGATCCAGCACGAAAATGACCACATCAACGGTGTCCTATTTATCGACCATATGGAGCTGGAAGCTCGGGAAAAACTGATTGCAGCTTACAATCGACAGAATAAAAAGAGAGATTAAACGGAGGGGAGATGGAGGGGAGTAATTTTAGAATTCTGTTTGCAGCAACCCCTGCCATCGGCATCCCCACCCTGCGTGCCCTTGTTGATAACTTTGAAGTCGTGGGGGTCCTCTCAAACCCTGACAAACCTACCGGTCGGGGACGCTCTATTGAAGCACCCCCCATCAAAGAGGAGGCCTTGAAGCTTAACTTAAAGGTCATACAGGCCGAGAAATTGACTAAAGACGTCCGGGAAGAGGTTGCGTCTCTAAAACCCAACCTGCTAATCTCTTTTGCTTGTGGGCACTACTTTGGTCCTCGGTTTCTCGCCCTCTTTCCCAGTGGCGCCCTTAATATACACCCCTCGTTACTCCCTAAGTACCGGGGAAGTTCACCGATTCAATTTGCCCTTTTAGAGGGGGCGAAGCAAACCGGCGTCACTATCCAAAGGATAGCCAAAGAGATAGACAGTGGTAATATCCTCGCTTCACAGGTTATTGAGTTGGATGGCACGGAAACAACAGCCTCTCTCAGTGAAAAAATTGCCAATTTAGTGCCTAGTCTCCTTATAGAGACCCTTAAAAAGCTATCTAAGGGGGAAATTGAAGAGACTGTTCAATGCTCCGATGAGGCTACTTTTTCGCGCCTTCTAACCAAAGAAGATGGTGTGATTGAATGGGATGAAGAGGGAGCAAAAATAGAGTGCAAAATTAGGGCCTTCACCCCATGGCCTCGCGCTAGTACTACTTTTAATGGCATTCCTTTAGCCATCACTGAAACGGCCGGTTTTAAGCGAGATCCCTCTTATGCTGATATAGCAGTTGGTACGGTCAACCGTTTTGTGAAAGGGAAAGGATTAGAAGTGGTCTGCAAAGATGGCGTTATCTATTTGAGTCGGCTCCACCTTGCCCAAAAGAAAGAGATGGACAGCGCTGCGTTTATTAACGGGAATCCCCAGATAATTGGCTCCATATTAGGAAAATAGAGATGGTTAAAAAAATTAGCCTAGTGCTGCTCCTTCTGGTTGTCAGTTTTGCTCTGTCGGCTACACCAAAAGTAGCTTTGGTCCTCTCGGGTGGCGGGGCGCGTGGCTTTGCCCATATTCCAGTCATTGAGGCTATTGAAGCATTGGGAATTCCCATTGATTTAGTGTTAGGAACCAGCATGGGGAGTCTCGTGGGGGGCCTTTATGCAGCCGGCTACTCTCCGAAGGATATCAGGGCCCTGATAGAGGCCTACAGCATGGTCGACCTTTTTACCTCTACAGCCCTGCCTCCCATTAGTAAATTCCAATCTTTACCCACTGAAGATAACTACAACCTTTTAAAAATTGGACTCGACAAAGAGGGGGTAGGAACGGCTACCGGAATTATAGGGGACCAAAAAATACTACAGATGTTGAATGCCTCCTTCTCTCGGGTAGCTGGTGTAAAAGATTTTGACCAGTTGGAGATCCCCTTTAGGGCTATCGGCACCGATTTGGTTAGTGGAGAGCGCCTAGTGTTCTCCTCGGGGTCAATTGTAACTGCCATCCGCTCCAGTATCTCCATCCCCGGTGTTTTTGCCCCCTACCCGGTAGCTAATCGCTTGGTGGTAGATGGTGGAGTCGCCGACAATTTACCTATAGATCTAGCCCAAGAGATGGGCGCCGACATAATTATTGCGGTGGATGTGAATGGTGGGGATTATGAGAAATCTATAAACGATATTAATTCTCTCTCCGCTGTTTTAGAGCAGACTATTATCCTGTTTATGAAAAATACCTACTTTGACCAGTTACAAAATGCCGACTTGTTGGTAATCCCTAAGTTAGGCGCTTACAGCATTTTGGATTTCTTAAATGTCAAAGAGATTTTGGCCATTGGCGCAGAGGCGGTAAAAGAGAAAGAGGGTGAGTTTAAGGCATTGGCCCAAAGGGTTGAGAGTGAAAGAGGGCTTATCTTTAAAGAAGCCAACCGCACAGGCGCCTATTTTGCACTGGGTGAGCCGATTATCGCTGCTGTTGTTCACCGCCCTTTAGGCAGAGGGGAAGCCACGGTAGAATTAGCCCCCTTTAGAAAATTCACCGGTCAGCGCCTCAATAAAAAAGTTAAAGAACAGCTCCAGAGGGAACTCAACAACTTGCGCAATAAGGGGCAATTCGCCACGGCAACTTACAGCTTTGGGGAGGCTTTCAGAGACGACACCGGCGAGTTATGGGGAATTCTTGAAATCCAGACGCGTGAATTTCCTCCTAAAAAAGCGACCCTTTCAGTGGGAGCTTATGGGGCAGCCGCTATCACATTTGACCCTTTATATTTTGAATTCACCCCCAATTTCGCCTTTCAATTTACCAATGACAGTCTCTTTAACACTTCGCTGAAGTGGTCGTTTGCTTTATCTCTAGGCGATACCCTCAAACTCAGCAATGTGTTGTTATATCCCTTCTCTTCTTTATTTAGCAGTGGTTTAAAGTTCAGTTATCTGAGCGGAGCCATTCTTCCAGAGCATCTCAGATATGGGGACCTTATTCCGGCCTCTCGTGATAGAAAAATAGATGGAGAACTGCTGTTGCGCTATCATCCTACTAATGCTCTGGCTTTTCAGTTAACCGCTGCCTTTCCCTATATCTGGTATGACAGCGATTCAAAAGCAGAAATATTTGCCCCCAAGCTGCAGCTTGAAGGGACCTACTCAACATTGAATTCAAAAATTATCCCCCTTGAAGGGCTCCGCTTAGATTTCTCTTTAACGGGCGAAAAGGGGGAAAGCTACGGCTACTGGGGACTCTTACGCTACCAGCAGATGTTTAAGTTAGAGTATAGGCACTACCTCTATCTTGATTTAAGGGCTCAAACCAGCCGTCCGGCAACGCTACAAGCCTCTTCCTTTGTTCAGTTTGGTGGTAGTGATGGCTTGCCCACCTATTTAAACACGGCTTTAACCGATGATCTTTTAATCGGCCGGATAAAGTACCTCTACCTATTAAACGAAAAAACTCTCCCCTTGGTGCTTCACACAATGGTTAGTATTGCGAGCCGAGGGAATATAATCAAGGAGACGCCGGTAAGTAGCTCGTTAGTGCCATTCTCTGCCCTCAATGCAGTCGAGGGTAGTTTTTCCTTAGCCCTCGGGTTTTCCGTCGGCTCAGTCGAATTTTTGGCAGGGGCCGCTTTAGATACAAATCTCAGGGCAACAATCTTTCTCGAGGTCATGTAATGGAAAAACCTTGGCACGATTACCGCTCCTTCCTCCTTGAACGGTACGGTGAGAGTGTTTACCGGATTGCCATTGATGGGGGGTTTGGTTGTCCCAACCAAGCGAGATGTATCTATTGTGACTCTTTGGGCTCCTCAAGTGCCTACCAGAGGGTACAGGAGAGGGGTTTTGCCTACCGGGGGGAATTAGTTGAAGAGATTGACTCTTTGGTTGAACCAATTAAGCTACAAACCATGGAAGAGCGACTTGACTCAATAAGCCACCAAGTCAGCCGGGGAGCCTCTTTTATTGACCGGCGCTACCTGGGGTGTGCCAAAAGTATCTACTTTCAGGCTTTTACCAACACTAACGATAAAACTGAAAATCTTAAAAAACTCTACGATAAAGCCCTTTCAATGGGCGATTACAAAGAGTTGATCGTGAGCACAAGGCCCGATGTCTTAAGTGATGAAGTTCTCGATTTGCTATGTACCTACACCTCTCAGGTAGAGGAGGTCTGGGTAGAGCTTGGTCTTCAGAGTGGTAGCGACGCAACCCTTAAGGCTATCAAGCGCGGGCACAGCGTAGATGATTACCTAGATGCCTGCCGCAGGGCCAAAGCTAGGGGGCTTAAGGTAACAGCCCATATCATTTTAGGTCTACCGGATGAGGGACCGGCAGAATACCTGCAGACAGCCGCCCTTCTCACCAGTAGCCCAATAGATGGATTAAAGATCCACCATTTGCAGGTGTTATGTGGTAGTGAACTAGCCAATCTTTACCGAGCCGGTAAGGTTAAAGCGCCTACTTTCCAGGAACACCTTGAGGGGGTAATTTTAATACTGCGCCATATTCCTCAAAATATTGTAATCCAGCGTTTAATGAGCGAAGCCCCCCCGCATCGTTTAATAGCGCCTCGCGACTTTGGCAATAAAAGTGTTTTTCTGAGGGCTCTCGAGGAGGAGATGAGGCGACGTTCTGTTTCACAGGGAGACGCGTTGTGAGAAAGAGGGTCGGGCAAATCGGCACCCTTTTTGGTTTCTTACTCATCGTTGTGTTCTCTTTCGCACCTGCTAAAACGATTGCTTATCTGCCCCTTAAGGATAAAAGCCTCCACCTACTCGCTTACGCGGTAGTTGCTTTTTTAATGCAACTTACTACCGGACAGAGAGGAGGGGTTGTTTTTTTAGCAATTAGCACTTTAGGGGCCCTTATTGAGGTTTTTCAGCCCCTCTTCGGCCGTAGTTTTGATTTTTTTGACATTGTGGCCAATTGTGTTGGTGCCCTACTTGGGGTATCCTTAGCTATAGTGTATCAAAAACTTAAGGAGACAAGGGTGCAGAGAGGATTAATTGAGAGGGTTAAAACAACTCTTATGGATGCGTCAATTCACCTTGAAGAGGGCTTGGTAAAGCAATTGCAATGGATGAGTAGCGAAACAGCGCGCAAAATGGAAGAGGCACCCACTGAGAGAGCTGCTTACGAGGCCTCTTTGGAAGTGTTGGCAATGATACAAGAGAATTTACGCCTCGCCGATGTGAATAAAATGGCTATGTGCCAAGATACAGGGATGGTGGTGGCGTTTGTTGAAATAGGGACGGCTGTTCCTCTCTCGATGCACGCCATTGAAAGGGCAATTTACCAAGGTGCTGAAGAGGCTATCAAAGAGGGACTCTTCAGAAACTCCGTGGTGAAAGAGCCCGTATTTGCAAGAGAAAACACCAATACCAACCTTCCCCCCATAATTTACTGGAGCCCTTCGCAGGCCAAAGATTTAAAAATCTCCCTGATGTTGAAGGGGTTTGGCAGTGAGAACTGCTCTGCGCTGGCGATGCTTAATCCGACGGCTTCACAGGAAGGGGTAATTGAGGCGGTCGCCCAGATTGTAAAGGAAGCCGGTGGGAAACCGTGCCCCCCCATAGTGGTGGGGGTGGGGTTAGGGGGAACCAGTGAGCGAGCCGCCTTACTCTCTAAAAAGGCTCTCCTCAGGGAGGTGGGCTTACCCCACGAAGAGGCTAACTACGCAGATTTAGAGCAGAAGATAATGGATAAGATTCAAACTCTGAAAATCGGTCCCGGCGGGTTTGGAGGCCCTTTAACGGCTTTGGCAGTGGCCATCGAGTACGAACCGACCCATATCGCAGGACTGCCGGTAGCTGTCTCAATCAGTTGTTGGGCAGACCGTAAGGGGTCTTTTATTTGGGAGGGGCCTTATGTATAAATTGGAATTGCCTCTCACCAAAGAGAACATTGAGGAGCTGAAAATATATGACAGGGTTCTTTTGACGGGGAGTATCCTGGTTGGTAGGGATCAGGTTCACTCGCGCCTAGTTGCGCTACTAGCAGCGGGGAGAGCCCTACCGACTTCGATAGCGGGCCAGATAATCTATTACATGGCACCTGCCGGTACCCCTCCTTCAATGGTGATTGGCTCCTGTGGACCCACTACATCCGCCCGTATGGACCCCTTTACCCCTGCTCTGATGGAAGCAGGCTTAGTGGCTTCAATTGGTAAGGGCCCCCGTAGTCAAGCGGTAATTGATGCCGTCAAAGGCAACAAAGGTCTCTATTTTGTGGCATATGGTGGTTGCGGAGCCCTTTATGCCACCAAAGTAAGAGCTAAAGAGATGATTGCCTTTGAAGACTTAGGTCCCGAGGCTCTTATGCGGTTAGAAGTGAAAGATTTCCCGGTGATTGTCGCAATTGACAGTAGGGGGACTTCCGTTTTTTAAAATAGTGGACGGCGCTCCTTTTTAGGTGTAACATCGTTTGGTAGGGGTGGAGATAAGGATGTGATTGATGCGTATAGGACGAAGCATTGTTGTTATAATTGTTCTGTCGATGACCCTGCTAAGTTGTAATGGGAAAGCAGAAAATAATGGCAATCTTAAGAGTGAGATAACTAAGGAAATTCCCAGCCTTTCGATTAATGCGGAAAACGGAGAGTCCCTAGAGCAAAAAGCCAAACCATATGAGATAGAAGATTTACCACTACCTGTCTCCTTAGAGGAGCGCTTTAGCTATACCTATGGCTATCTACTAATGGAAGCGGCCAAGCGGGATGTTAAAGAGTTAATACCCCACTATTTTGCCCGTGGTGCCCTCGACTCGGGGCTACAAACCACTGCTCTGTTGGATAAGAACACCATGAATAATGTCCTCTATGAGTATCAAGATAAATTAATTGCCGAGGCATCTAAGCGCCTTGAAGAATTGGCTCGCAAAAACCTAGAAGATGCCGAGAGTTTTTTGGCGGTTAATGGGAAAAGGGAGAAAGTGGTGACCACTGCCAGCGGTTTGCAGTATGAGGTGATTAAAGATGCAGAAGGAGATAAACCCAAAGAGAACGATACGGTGAGGGTTAATTACCGGTTAACCTACCTTGATGGGAGAGAGGGGGATGCCTCAATTAGGGGGTTACCCTCTACTTTTGATCTTTCAACGATGATTCCGGGGTTTAAAGAGGGACTTATGTTGATGAGTGTGGGTTCAACTTTCAAGTTTTTTGTCCATCCTAATTTAGGTTACGGAGCTTCTGGGTCGACAAAAATTGAGCCCAACACCCTCTTAATCTTCGATGTAGAGTTGGTTGAAATCCTTAACTAGAGGCCTAGGATCGGCAAGAGCTGTTTTAAGTTTGTAATCTCAAATTTTGCCTTAATAGCGGTGTTGTTTACCATGGCATAGCGGTTAATCCAACAGGCATCTAGGCGGGCGTTGTTTGCCCCTTTGATATCGCTGGTTAAACTGTCCCCAATAACCAGTGGATTGCGTGCATGGTTTGCCATCTCTAGCGCTTTTTGAAAGTATTCTCGGCTAGGCTTTTGAAAACCAATTTCCTCACTGATTACGATAGTGTTAAAGTAATGCAGCGTTCCTGTGGCGACTAAGCGCCCCCGTTGTACGGCTGAGATTCCATTGGTAATTAGGGTGAGAGGGTAGCCGGCTTTAGTTAGTTTTTTCAAGATTGGTATAGTATCATCGTAGAGATGAAACGATTGCGCTAATTGTTCTTCGTACTTAGTGGCGCTCAATGTACTATCCTCTGTGAGGTTATAAATCGCATGTAAACGCCTGAAGCGCTCAATTTTGAGTTCATCAAGCGTTATTTTGTTTTGTTCAAATTCGAGCCAAACGGCGTTATTAATTTGACTGTAGGTCTGGAAAGCCTCACTATCTACTTTTATGTTGAGTTGCGTAAAAACTCTCGCCAAAGCCCATTTTTCACTGGAGATAAAGTCAAAAAGGGTTCCATCAGCATCAAAGAATAGGTTGTCATACATAGAATTACTTTACATCGCTCCCTAAAACAGTAATACTGCAACTATATAGTTAGCCGGCCATTCGGGCAATGGGAGGAACTGATGAAACGAAAGAGAGTGTGGATTGTTCAATTTTTAGTAGCTCTAGGGCTCCTAATTTTTGGGATTTTCATTTTAGCTAAGCCGAAACTTTTTGAACAACTCTTTATTATTACGCTGGCCTTAGTGGCTATTATTACTGGAATTAGTTCCCTCGTTACACTGAGTAACTACTCTTTCAATAGGTTCAACAAGAACTCTACCCTTATAAAAGGGGTGGCTAGCATAATAATTGGGGTATTAGCGGTGGTTTTACCGATAGCGATTGGGGGAGCTGTTTGGCGTATTATCCTCTACATATTAGCTGTCCAACTTTTTTTATCGGCTCTAGTTGTCTTAATAGATGCCTTTGCTGTGCGTTCAATAGGAATCTCACCGGCACCACTGGTTACAGAGGGGATTATCTCGTTGGCCTTAGCCGTAACACTTGTCGTTGCACCCCGCAAAATAGCCGATTTGTTGGTTACTATCTTAGGTGTTGCTCTAATAGTGATAGCAGTAGCTCTGGGGGTAATTGCCTTTTTTACCCGTAAAAAAAATCGCGCTATAATGGCTGAAATAGAGGGAGAGACCGACGTCTTGACAGAATAGAGCCTCTTCGGTACTGTTTTGCCATGGATAAGATTGTTATACTCCATCACCACCATCATGTTTTTACCTCTCAGTGAGATGCGTGTGTGCCAATCTGTCGATTAAACTCCGCATTTTGCGGAGTTTTTTCGTTTAGGGGGAGACTATGAGTGTTAATTTAAAAATTGCCGTTCAAAAGAGTGGCCGACTCAGTGAGAAATCGCTAAAAATAATTCGCGATTGCGGTATAGTATTCGGCTCTGACTCACGTCTATTACGCGAGGAGGCGGAGAACTTCCCCCTTGAATTCCTCTATTTACGTGATGATGACATCCCCCGTTACATAAACGCCGGTGTCGCTGATATAGGGATTGTTGGGCGTAATGAATACGATGAACAAAACTTCCCCCTGCAGATTATAAGAGACTTAGGCTTCTCCAAATGTCGCTTATCGGTCGCTGTTCCGCTCGATTTTCACTATGAGGGGCTCTCCTCTTTGGAGGGCAAGCGGATAGCGACGAGTTATCCGGGGATCTTGGGACGAAAACTCGCTGAAGAGGGTGTTAAGGCCACTATCTATGAGATTTCGGGATCTGTTGAGATAACACCCTCCATTGGGGTGGCTGACGCTATTTGTGATTTAGTGAGCACGGGGGCGACTTTAGCCAGCAACGGCCTTAAAGAGGTAGAGCGTATATATACCTCAAGTGCCGTTCTAATTGGTAGAAAAGACCTTAGTACTGAAAAACAGACCCTTTTAGAGCGTCTCTTACTGCGCATTGACGCCGTTCAAAAAGCGGCTAATTACAAATACATAATGTTCAACTTACCAAAGAAGCACCTCAGTCAAGTGGCCTCAATACTGGGTGGGATAACCAGCCCAACTGTCACCGATCTTTATGACAGCGCTTGGTGTGCCGTCCAGACGGTAATTAACGAGGAGCGCTTTTGGGATACCTTGGAGGAGTTAAAAGAGCTTGGGGCTCAAGGGATCTTAGTAACGGCTATTGAAAAACTAGCCGATTGAGGAGGGGGACGATTTGTTAGAGTTACTAATTAACCCCCCATTGGGGGTCGTTACAAGGCCTCAGGTTGAGCAAGAATCACTGACGGCAAGGGTTGCCTCGATTATTGAAGAGGTTAAAGCATACGGTGATCGCGCCCTCTTCTCTCTGACCCAGCAATACGATAAGGTCGCTCTGAGTGAACTAATGGTACCTCAAGAGGCGCTTAAAGAGGCCCACAAATACCTTGAACCGGCCTTAAAAGAGGCTATCAAGAGGGCAATGCAGAATATCTATAAATTTCATGTGGCACAGCGAGCACCCGATGAAACGGTCGAGACCGAAGAGGGGGTTTTGTGTTGGCGTAAAAGTGTCCCTTTGGAGAGGATCGGGATTTACATCCCCGGGGGGAGTGCCCCTCTCTTCTCAACGCTCTTGATGTTGGCAGTGCCGGCTCAAATAGCCGGTTGTCAAGAAATCATTGTCACAACCCCGGCTCAAAAGGATGGTAGCGTTCATCCTGCGATTCTCTATGCGGCTTCTCTTTGTAAGCTCACTAAGATTTTTAAAGTGGGTGGAGCACAAGCGATAGCCGCCCTGGCCTATGGGAGCGAAAGCATCCCACGGGTCGATAAAATCTATGGTCCGGGGAACCGCTACGTTACCGAAGCTAAACAACAAGTGGCCCAAAAGGTGTGTGCTATCGATTTACCGGCCGGCCCATCAGAGGTTATGGTGGTGATTGATGCGCTTAGCAATACCTCTTTTGCGGCCGCTGATCTAATCAGCCAAGCTGAACATGATAGTGCCAGTCAGGTGGTTTTAGTGGTAGTGGCTGAGGGTGAAGTGCAAGGGGTGCGAATTGTTGA